>Ga0099822_1006883_pt1 | contig 14761 bp, 8 predicted proteins | sample CowpeawhiteBW_FD_76839 | JGI IMG/M metagenome (GOLD analysis project Ga0099822, IMG submission 76839) | Root nodule microbial communities of legume samples collected from California USA - Cow pea white BW | ecosystem: Host-associated > Plants > Roots > Nodule | place: USA: California | collected...
AAATATATTTTTATTGTTTAAACTACATTTAGATAAAATATGAAACATTAGTAAAACCATAAGATTTTCTAATTGTTTTATTTAAAATAAATAATACAGTTTATTAAAAATAGGGATGTTACAAGTATCACATGATGTTTCATGTGGGTTATGACAATTGATGTTTTCTATGATGGGTTTGAGGTTTGGTTGATCATGTATAGGTTTGGAGGCATGACAATTACTATTATTTTGGTGAAAGCATGATGCATATGAATGTTCTTGTGAATACATTGCTTCCTCAATCTTTAATTGAACCAGCATTTCTATCTCTCGCTTTGTAAAGCACCACTTTGCAATGTAAAATTCTCCTTACTCATATGGAATTATGTGGAAAAAGTAATAAATAAAATACTGAGTAGATACTAGAGTGGTAAGTTATTGTGGATGCTGGAATCATTCTGAATTATGAATATGAATTGCAAATAGCCTAGGGCTCCAAAAACAATGTATTATTAGTCAAATTAAAGATATTGAAGTCTAGTTTCCAACCCAAAAAGAATCAACTCAATTGAACATATGTAGAAAACAATGTGAGTAAAACCGTAAAATATATTTTTGTGTGATGTTGACACTATTTCGCAAATCTGTTTGAAATTTTCCAAATTAAACTGCAACTTCTACAAAACTTCAAAAATTATGTTCTAGTAATTGAATTAAAGATAATTGAGTATATGATCTAAGAAAAAAAAGAATCAAATCATTTGGAGATTTTCTGAAAAAGTTATAAGCAAAATAGTAAGAAAATGTCAAGGTTTCCATAATGCAATTTTAACTAACTTACATTCTATGACATTGCTTGTAGCTTTCGTTTTATGATATTGCTTGTAAAATTGAGTTTGATTGCATGATTTGATGTTATGGAATGTGAATTTCATGTATTTGGTTTTGGAATACATAAGTTTAAGTCAGTGCATGTGGGATTTCGGATGTATTTTAGATGCTGGTACTGTATCAGAAATTTGATGTTGTTGTTTTAAAAATAAAAAAATGTTGTTGTCGTCGTAAAAATATTGTTGTTTTGTATTATTTGGTGCAGAATTATGGTTGGTTTTTGTTTAATTGTGTTCAAAAATTTTTGGGAGTTATATGTTAAAATCCTGAAGTGCAAAGAAATAATGCTTAAGTTATGTTATGATGATGATTGTATGATGTCGATGTATTGAGATACATGTGATGATGAGGCCTTCAGGTGCCTATGTGATTGTTGATCATGAATGTGGATAATCATGTGATTATTGATTGATGCATGATCATGATAAGACAATGTTATACTTGGATGCGAATGTAATGAAAGGTAACTCTGAGTAATTGTACTGGAGGAGCACTTCATCAGGGCTCTCGATAAGAGTAATAGGAGATTGCATATCTCGTTGGAATCTCAATATGAGTAATGAGAAATTGCATATTTTGTTGGGGTTCGTGATATGAATAATGGAAAGTTGCGTACTTTTTGGGGGCTTTAGATATGAGTAATGGGAAATTGCGTATTTTTTCGAGGCTCGTGATATGAGTAGTGGGAAGTTGTATAATTCGTCGCGACTCCTAAGAGAGTAATAGGAAGTGGCATCCTTGGTAAGTTCGTGTGAAAGTTACAACTCATGGTTCCTTATGCTGGGTTGCATAAACTGTTGATATTAGGGAGGTTTGGTCATGTTGTACCATGACATGTGAATATGTTTTGGTAATCTCTACGTAGTTGTACCGACAATGTACTTTGTCGGGGCTCTCCAAGAGAGTAATCAGAAGTGGCACCATTAGTAAGTTGCATACGAGAACTTTGAATCAATTCTTTGATGAATTCTTGACCCCAACCAAAGATGGAGGTACATATTTAAGAAGACTAAGTGTGTTTACAAGGAAGTTCCATAATTCTTCATCCCTTTCATTATTTTTCATTATGTTTGAATTTCCCTAAGTTGACTTGCTTGACTTAACCTTGGTTAACTTGTTGACCTTTGACTAAGGTTGACTAGTTTATTAGAGTTGACTTAACCTACGTCAACGTGTTAATCTTTGTTTATGTGTTTTGTCAATTTAATTAAGGTTAAGTATGGTCGATGATATTGCGCATGCAAGGTGGAAAGTAGAGATGACTTGGCACCTAGAGGGAGGAGAGAGGAAAGCATAAAGTAAAAAGCATAAAGCAAGTGTACCTTTGTACCAATTGGTCTCCTTAGTCTTTAACACCTTTTTGGCCTTTTTGGAGACATATGACATACATTCCTTGGTCTCCTTTAGAGCTTGGACAAAATTTCCTTTGCATACACCATAGTTAGCTCCTTTTGTCTCATTTTGTAACCTAATTTTAACCTAGTTTCTATAAGCTAGGGTTAGGTATTTGTAGACATACCCTTGTACAATTTTGGTTATTGCTTAGAGGCCATTAAACTCTTCTATATAAGGGGTGCTCTTAGACTTGTAGAAGGGTTGATCATTTTGAGTTATACACTAAGTGTTTCAACCATTTTTCCATGAGGTCTTTCTCCAATTGAGTGAAGGCTCTCCTTTGCCTTATCTTGCATAACAAGTGGCAGCTCCATCACTCATCTTTAGGGTTAGCCATATGGCCCCCCTATGAATGGCGTGCTTCACTTCTATCCATATCATCTTCTATGCTTTCCATTTTTTTAGCTTGTTCTTCTTGTTTTCTATTTGGTTTTAAGGTTATGCTATCCATTTTGTTTTGCTTCCTAAATCAATCCATTACTCTCCTTCTCTTTGAGCCTTTTGAAATGCACATTCACATCTAGATAACTTGTTATATTAATGTCCAATGGGAATCTTAACAAGGTTTTCTTAAGCAATTCATCACGATATTAAAAAATATAAAATGAACCAACTCACTTCTTCATCATTTAGTATCTAGAGCCTAGGTTATCTTGAATATAGTGTTTTTCATGTGCTAACAATTGTGTTCTTGGGTTTTTTCTCTTGGTGGATCTCTCAGCATTTTGATGTTGAAGTTGGTGTGCAAAAAATTTTCCCACTTGACATGAGGTTTAAGTATTTAAATCTCATCTTCTTGATGCATGTTTCTTAGTGAAGTGAGGACATGAAATTTGGTGCCTATTTTGTGTTTGGCAGAGAGTTATCTATGTTGTTACCATGCCAAATTTTCTTCACATGTGAAAGTGTCTTTAAATGTGCTTAGCTTTGATTTTGAGTCTATTGTCATATGTTCATTTGAAGTTTTCTTGTTGTTGTTCAAAGTATTTGAATATTGTATGAACTTCATATCTTGTTTGGTGTATGCTCCATGGAATTGATTTGTGGCCTAAAAATTAAGAAACTAAGTGTCCAAACCACCTTAAACACCTTCTTATCATCTTTGTTGAGCTAGTTGTGAAAGAAAAAAATTTCAAATTACTCCTTGGTGAACTAAAATCTGAAAATTTGTTGTGTTATGATCCTAATGATGGAGATGTGACAATGAGCAAGGACAAGGATCCACTTGAAGAACTTAGAGGACCTATGACAAAGGCTAGAGCTAGGAAAGCAAAAGAAGTTACGCAGCAAGTGTTGTCCATAATATTTGAATACAAGCCTAAATTTCAAGGAGAAAATACTAAGGATTTTAATTGCATCATGGCCCAAATGGAGGACTAATATACCAATTTGTGGTCCATAGAGGATCAAGCACAAGCTGATATTAGTGGTAGGATTTTTGGAGTATGCCAATACTTGGTGGCGTAAAGTGTAACATCCTGGTCGGATATTACTAATTTAAATAAAATAAAATAGAAAAAAAAATACAAACTCGCGTTTATTATAACTTACCTTCCCAAAACGCGGGAAATTTAAAACATTTATTACATCTCCAAGCAATTCAAAATCCACAAAAGGAAAATAAATTCCACTACGAGTTCCATGTCTGTAAAAAAAATAAAGGTTTATAAAATCATGAAAATCCGCAAAATATTAAGTTTCCATGAAAAGCTTTCCCATGCTAGCTCTTCTCCGACAATATGCTTCACCAGCACCACCTGCAACATCATCTGCTCCCGTGTAACGAATTACATGATCATCGCCAAACACAAGCAGATAGGGTGATCTAACAGGTAAATTTATAGACAATTCAAAAATATATGCATACATCCATCAAAAGAACTCTATCCTTTAATTCCATGCCACATGGCCACAACCATGTTATCCATGTTCTACGTCTTTAGATTATAATCTCAAGCTACCCTTTGTTGGCTCCACCTACAAGCCACAACTTGTAGAACACGTGCAGGAAACCTGCTATGGACCACACTTTGTAACACCAGGTGGAATTTCCAATACGAACCATAATTCGTATTTGTCCCAAGACTAACAAACTCGTCGGCTAACGCCGAGAAGGGCAATCTTTTTGGATCCATCCATACGAGTCACAACTCGCACACTCACACCAATAACACTTGCCAATCCGAGCCACAACTCAAGGAATGATCGTGTTCATCCGCTATCCCGAGCCACAACTCAAGGAATGCCCACGTGTTTACCCTCTATCCCAAGCCACAACTCAAGGGATATCATTCTGAGTCATAACTCAAGGAATGTCATAACAAAGTTCATCCTTAAGATATCACTCAAAGCCTTGTAGACCACGCACATCCAAAGAAACAAACCACAAGTCGTGTAAAACTCTAAGTCTCATTATGCTCCTGAAACTATTATTCCAAGCACACCATACAAATACTTGACCATGGACCCAGGATATATCATGCTTCCACGAACCTGCCCGCTCGTGGTCCAACTTCTACAAACCTCCCCGCTCGTATCCTCACACGAGAGAATCATTAATATGAACCTCCTCGCTCATATTCATCATGCGTTCATCACCAATCATGAACCTACCCGCTCATGACACTGTCAAGCATCTCCTAGTCCAAGTCCAACATCATAAACACACAAAACACAAGCCAAAAGAACGCATTGTCCTCTAAGTTATTGCCTGACGCTGCGTAAGCACCGCCATGCGACATTCTGATGTAAACCACCTAGCGTTGTGTTTCTCCCAGAGCTTACCCGCACCCACTATCGCCTAGCGACTTACCTCGTGCCACTAGGCGCGTCAATGCTACTGGTTTTTGGCACTCCAGAACAGGTTCTAATGAACCTACTCACCCCACACGCAATCCAGAACACCAACAACATGTTGATAAATATACCAAAACTCAACGCATATTCCACAAGTCATAAGAATCAAGCACGTATATTTTTACACAAGGATTCATGCATTTATACCATGCCAATACTTGATTTAATACGAACCATTCATGTTATAAGGAACTCAAAATCAGAACCCAATATGCACCCAACTCATAAGCTTTACAAAATAACTCAAACATTAGTTATAACATTCTCTTGAATCTCACATACAAATTGATGAGTGCATATTTTTGCCCTCATTTAATGTTTAATTCTGGATTTTTAGTTGAATTTTATTCTTAAAAGATTGATTTAATTGAGATTTCTTATAATTGGGTTTATTAAGCATGAGATACAAAAAGATGTTAAAAATAGCTTTTTAGTTGCATAAATGTTCTTTGGATATTTTGAGGTGTGTTAGTGCAATTGTAGCTAAGTTGAGCTCATGGAGGTGTAGAAATAAATTGCTTAAAACTTCATGACACCTTAAACATAAATCCAAGAATAAGAAATTACCAAATTACAAAAATCCAAGTCAAGCAATGCATGAAGACGATAAGAAAAGCTTGAAAAAGTGAAGAAGTTTGGCTAAGCCAAGAAGAAGGAACATGCAACAAAAATTGGACCTTGCGGTTTTCTCTATCTTTTTCCAGAACAAGGGCTTTGATAATTTATAAATATTTATGATAAAAGATAATTTGCGAAAATATATCTTTAGATATTTTATTTGATATTTTTAAATAATTGTCTTATTTAATTATATCATAAAATATAAAAAGATAATAACTACCAATCTTTTTAAATATGGAAAGATCTTCTTGAATCTTTAGATCTCCACAACAAACAAATATATCTTGAAGATATTGGATTATTTAGAATATAATTGGAGGAGATTACAAGAGGGGCATAATTGGAAATTGGATCGAAATTAATTTGCTGAATAATTGATTAAAGATTTTTGATTAATTATCTTTGATATATCTCAAAATTATCAACAAAGAAAATCTTCCAAATATTTTACAAACTCATAAAATTTGTTAATTATTTTAGAGATATTATATCAAAAGATAAAAGATTCCAGCAACAGAAGATTCAAGTCCAATCAAAGCCTATATAAAGAGACCAAAGGAAAGCAGAAAAAGCTCGGCACTTCGGAATTTAGGAACCCTTAGGGGAGCCTAATTTCTTTCTCTCTCCTTTCTTCTTCTGTTTTTATTTTATTTTGTATTTCATGGAGTGTTAAACTTCTTGGGTTGATTCCATTGTAATTTCATTATGGATTCTGAGGTTAGAATGAAATAATTTCTTTATTCTTTTTGTTATTGTTGAGGTTTTAATTCATCTATGTCTTTTATCTTTAAATCACGTGAAAAGTAATGGTTTTTACATCATAGCTAATTAGTGATATGCTTTAATCTATATGCATATCAATCATATGAGTTCAAATGTTTTTAATTTTAGTTGAGAATTTACTTTGATTAAATTTAGAAACTTTCATGTGATTAAATGAGTTTTTACCAATAATTAAGAATGTACTTTGATTAGAGGTGAAAACTTTAACTAGAATTAATCAAGAATGTATTTTGGTTAATTAGCTTTTTGCTTGATTTTAGAGGTAAAAGAATGAACATGATTAAGGATAGTAATATTTAATTGAGAATGTACTTTGGTTAAATTTACTATAATTAGTCTACAAAGTTCTTGATTTTGATTGAGAATTTATTTTGGTTAATATTGAGAACGCCAACAAATTAATTGAGAATTTATATTGATTAATTTGTAAATCTACAACAATAATTAATTGAGCAATAATCTTTAGATAACTGATGATGGATCTATTTTGAAAAAGCAATGGAATCAATATATTTTTCTTTATCATTGTTTTTTTTATCTTTTTATCTTTTTAAAATTTTATTTCTTTATTCCTTATTTTATTTAATTAACCATTTTGTATAGTTTTTATAACAATTAATTTGTTAAAAATCAATTTCGTGTTCGTTGGAAGACGACTTTGGGTTACTTTACCCTTTCTATTTTGTTGGCTACTTTCTTAACAATACTGAAGTTGTTATAGATAAATAGTATTAATTTAATCGCGTCAACGACAGCGATATCACAAACCCAAATTTAACCTTGTCACATGGCAATAATTTCTTACTTACGAATCCCACAATAGAAATCTATTCATTTTACAATAATTTCCCATGCATTATGTCAAGCCCACAATTTATCATCCCTACATGATCATGCACTTTAAAGACTTCCAAACCAACAATCATGCATAAAATATATCTCTAGCTACAGGCGTCCAAATAACATCTCCACCGTTCAAAGTAAAGAACATCATGTTATGGATCACTTGTCAAAATTTCACCTAAATCGGACGGTTAACGAACCAAGAAATACAGATTTACTAAAACTACACAGACTACAAAACCAGTGGCGCCCAACACCCAGAAATTAGGGACCTGGTGCCTAGCGGTTCCTGTTGCACGAAAATATGAAAAACAACATTTTTCATGAAAATAACACCAGCACACGTCACCTGACGGTAGCTCTTCACTGTCAGGCAATTCTTAACAGAATCCCAAAAATTGGGTTCTTTTAATATGAGTCACCTGGCGACTTTGAAGGCCCGACAGGCGGTTTCTGAAAAACATCCAGAAACTTATCATAGTCCAGAAAATCACGTACACAATAAATTCATGCTTATCATACAATTCAAAATTATGAATTTAAAATCAAGAAACACGATGAACAACTCCTCTAACATGGATTCCTTGCTCAATTACCAAAACCTTGGTCTTTTGTGTTAGCAACGTGCCCTCCTCCTTGACTCCTTCTAGTCTTCTTCTTCAATGTGCTTCCAATCTCCCTCCCAACTGTTTGTTTTCAATGCTAGTTGTGTGCTTGTACCAAAAGGACACTATATCTCTCTAATCTGCCTATTACCCTCCCTTTACACCTTAATTTTAATTCCCTTCATAGCCAAAACGAAAATTGACATTAAAATGGTTTTAATGGTTATTCAATGACTGTTTTAGATGCCTTCCCAGCTCTTGCAATTGATCTCCCAAACGGTTAGGGTTTTCTGACCCTTCACGTTCATGCCAAAAAGAGTTTTGGCAAAAATTTCCAAAAACTTATCACAGTCCATAAAATCACGCACACAATACATTCATGTTTATCATAAAATTCAAAATTATGAATTTAAAATCAAGCAACGCGATGAACAACTCCCCTGACCTGGATTCCTTGCTTAATTGCCAAAACCTTAGTCTTTTGTGTTTGCAACATGCCCTCCTCCTTGACTCCTTCTAGTCTTATTCTTTAATGTGCTTCCAATCTCCCTCCCAACTCTATGTTTTCAGTGCTAGTTGTGTGCTTGTACCAAAAGGACACTCTATCTCTCTAATCTCCCTATTACCCTCCCTTTACACCTTAATTTTAATTCCCTTCATGGCCAAAACGAAAATTGACATTAAAATGGTTTTAATGGTTATTCAATAACTGTTTTAAGATGCCTTCCCAACCCTTGTCGCTGATCTCCCAAACGGCTAGGGTTTTCTGACCCTTCACGTTCATGCCAAAAAGAGTTTTGGCAAAAAGAAACCTATTTCACGTAGGCCAAGGTTCAAACACACAACTAGTCAATGTACAATCATTTAACCAATTCATGTTTCATGATAATTCTTATAAATGTATGATTATATTATCATTCATCATGATAAATCATTTTATCAAAATAATACATAATTAAAATACACTCAATTTGGCATACACAAGACTTGAACCCAAGTCCTCTCAACACATACAAGTACTCCCAATCATTTAAGAGAGTATTTTTCCACATTATAAAAGTCAGCAGTAATTGTCATAAAGGCTTCCACCACCCGCATTTATTAATTATTTATGTATTTATTTAATTAAATTTCTTGGTTCTTACATAAAGTTTGTAAGAATTATGACCAAGGGTCACCCGCGACTTCTTGGATGGACATTAAAACTCTTATGCGCGTTAGATTTGTTTCTCCCTCCTATAGGAAGGAACGTTTTTTGAAGCTTCAAAGGCTTCACCAAGGTCATATATGTGTGAGTGTGTACTTTAAAGAATTAGAGTCTTAAATGCTTAGGGTTGGAATCAAATAAACTAACAAAGAGAAAAGAAGGTTTGTGAGTGGTCCTAGGAGAAACATGCAAGACCAAATAGAGTTGTATGAGTACTCCACTCTTGAAAATGTTTTTACGCTTGCCCTTAGGATTGAAATTCAATTGAAAATAAAAAGTAGGGCAAAGAAGAATTACTCACCCAACCACTACTATGGCCACTCATGGAAGGAAAAGAAGAAAAAGAAACATGATACATCCCCTTCTAAGTTTCACCAAGAACCACCAAGAAAAAGTAAGTCACAAAGTGGTCATACTCAGTATTCCACTTCTCCAAGATCAAGTTTCATTAAATGTTATAAATGTTTAGGGTATAAACACATTGCTTTGAATTGTTCAATCAAAAGAACCATGATCTTAAAGAAGAGTAATGATGTTGTTTGCATCTCATACCAGTGGAGATACAAGGTCAACAAAAACATGGCATTGAACTCTATTCCTAAATAGTTGTTCAACTAACAACATTCATGGCACCTTACTAGAACAAGGATCCATGTCAACCTACATCATCTTCTTAGCAATTTGTCTCGTAGTTACCTAAGGCAATGAAGTGATAAATCTACTTGATTTGCTCTTTTTGCTGCCAAATTTGGAGTTCGCCATCATCCTAAAAAATAACAATCTTAGTAATTCATTTAAAAAAAATTTAAATACATTATAATAATAAAAGCATGAAAAAAAATAAATGAACACCTATTAAGAAGTTATTATTTCCTATATTCCTTCACTATGATCACTTTAATTTGCATGTAATTCGTCCACTTCATTGTCCACATTGATAGGTGAGAAAGACAATGTTTCGTGCATATTTAGAGAGTTGTCATCATGAGTTTCGAGTAACTTCTTTCTTTCATAACAACTTACCATTTATCATTACATGGACTAGTCATGTAGAGTATTTATCTTGCTTGATATGTCATAACAAATGATTCATCTTTATCACCCACTTTATTTAGATCCACCAAAGTAAACTCGTACTTCCTCACACAGATATTATCATCTACTCATCTACACTTGGATACTAGGACTTTAAATGTCACATAATCAATTTCACACATTGATGTATCTGATTTAGATAACAAATGCAAGGACAATAATATGCTTCATTGATAGGTTTTCCATTTTTGGTAAGTAAATTGCAAAATCTCACTAACTTCCTTCTTATACTCTACATTAACATGATGTTCATTCATTCAACTTTGTTCCATAACTATGTACGTTAAAAACTCCATCATCAACCATGAAATATGAAATTCTCACTTCTATAATTGAAGGTGAGGCTCTATCCATTTGGAAAAGTATTTGTCATAATTCGGTAATACATACAATAAAATCTATTATCCTGAATTTGATAAAATTTTGGCAACATTTTATGTTGGTCTCTGAAGTACTTAAAATGAAAATGGTCACAACACACTATCAAGTATGCATTTAGAGAATCACACAAAATATTTTGAATCAAAATATTATCAAATTTAAGCATATTACAATTTGTATGCATTAATAAGTTATGAAAAATAATTTTCCTAAATTGTCCAATTGGGCAATCATTTAATACAAATATTACTCCTTGACCACTTGCACTAAATCTCATACAGAAACTAAGTGTCGCCCAATATGTACATGAATAGTACTTAATGTAAATAACGTTAGTAGAACAAAACATACATACAGTATCACTTAAATATTATATGGTACATTTTACTTCTATGATCAATCTAAACTATATCTTTCCATATAATTTTCTTAAAATATATTATATAAATAACCTATAATTTAATCTTTTAAAAAAAATCAAACTAATGACTTAATAATTAACTCCTGGAGACTAAAATAATTAATTAGTCCTCGTAGTTTTACTATTTCTAAATTTTAAATTTTAATTTTAAACACTTAATAACACTAATACTTTGTATTAAATTAATTTTAGCAAATTAACTTTAATATTAAGAATTTCAAATTTAAACATTTGAATAACACATGGTTTCGATATCGACATTATTGTGATCGAGAATCTCCAAAATAACTGTGATATCAATTTGAAAAACAAAATGAACGTTTAAATCACTAACCTGAGTGAAGAATGTTAACTATAATTTAATCAGAAAAAAAGTTCATTAGTCCAAACCATTCACATAGATGGAAGAAAAACAAACATTGAGTGAGTAATGCATAGTCAAGAATAGGGGTCACAATGTGGGTTGACTCAGCCCATTTAGACCCGACTCACATTTGACCTCCACAATGCAGACTGGCCCGCATCACCTCGCATAAGAGTGGGCCTGCTAGCTAGCCCACTTTTTTTTTATTTTTTTATTTTTATGATAAGATTTTTAATGTTAAAAAAGTTGGAAAACTTTAAGAAGTTCACAAAATTAAGCAAAAACTTTGGAAGTTGGATGATAAATTGATAATTCAATATTTTTATCATATTCATATTTTTACTTTGACATACACGATGTATTTTTTCAAATTTTAGCATATTAAAAAATACATAATACTTGTCTTTTCCAGTTATACAATAATTTGGAACGAAATGCAAGAGTTTAGAAAAAAAAGTAATTAATATACACAAGTGTAAGTTTTTTTTTTATGCAAGATTGTAGATCAATTTGTGTAGACTGCGAACTTTTGCAGGTCAAGCCACTGCAGGTTCACTATCGTGACTCGTCCCATGGTATTTTTACGAATCTGTATACCAACACAACATACCATGCCCATATTACCACCCATAGTTGCAATCATTATGATTACTTACGGTTAGTGTGGGAGAAGAGCAAAATCATCATTTTCATGAAAAAAGTGAAGAAAAATAAACACTTGTGTAGAGATATAATAATATTTACGTCATAATCTACAGTTTTTTATGTACAAATTTTGTTTTTAATTACAAAAATATTATCGTGTTTCTTTTAACGTTGTGTACTTCAAAGTCGAAGATTAATTTTGTAACGTATTTTTTTCTTTTCCACCATCCGTAAATGATATATACATTAAATTAAAATGAACATGACAACAATGTACATACATCGGAAACAAGATAAAAAAAAATCCTACAATTTAACTGCTAGTACAAACTAAAATATTTTTCTTCTTCTATAGACTTGTGGTGGACCATTTTATCATTAAAAAGACTTTATTATCCATATATTAACCCAATATAAATGATAAATGAACTCTAATTACAATTCGAAAATATGTACTTATAAAAATCACTGCAATTTTGTTCTCCTATATTAGTGTTTGCTTCCATATTGAATAAATACAAATAAACTTACTCAACCCTTCTTTATTTAAATAACTAAGATAAACTAATTTTACACAAAAACAAGTTTATCCAATAAAGTCCATCAACTAAGATTTATTTGTTGTTAATTAGGAAAAACAATAATACTTTAGCACCTCTTAAAAGAAATACACTCACTTTATAACTCATTTTAGTAATATAATGATATATATTTAAATTTTAAATTAAAAAAAATAAAATAAATATATTTAAAATATTATTATTTTAAGTTGTGAAAGATATATATTTTCTATTAAGTGAGTATCAAGATATTATTACTCATTAATAGTTATATTTATTATTGCATTAAAGCAAATATTATGAATACTTAAAAACACCAAATAGTTTTTCTTTGTTTTTTTTTTGCTTAATTACTGTTTTGATATCTTAATATGTTGGTTTGGTTCATTTTGGTCTCCTTTTTATTTTTATTTTTTCAATTTGGTCCTCTAATCTTTTAGAAAAGGTTCAATTTAGTCTTTCTTGTTAAGTTGACGTTAACATCGTGTCCGTACATGTCACGTGTTATTTTGTATAATTTTTAATTTTTATTTATTTATTTTTCAATCTTTTTTAACATTTTTTTAAAATTAAACTGTCACGTTTCACATCATGGTTGGGACACAGGTCAATTTGATTTTTTTTTAATTTTAAAAAAAAACTGTCATGTGATAGGTCACGATGTGTCACGTGTCAATTTAACTGTGAATGTTCTCAAATTAGTCCCTTAATTGGTCCTTTTATTTAAAATTTTGATTCAATTTAGTCCTCTTATATCTTAAAATGATTCAATTTTGTCTTATCGAATTTGAGACCAATTAGTAATTAACCTTAATTACATCTTATATATGCATGTTAACATAATTTTTGATCATTTATAGATCAAATTACTCTACCTAACTATTCAAATTATTTTACTTTTTTACATGTATAAAAAATTTCAAGTGTAAAAGATTACAAGTGAAAAAGATGTAAGAAATAAAATAACATGAGTATTTTGGGAGTGATTTGATATATAAATGAAAAAAAATAATTAATATGAATATATAAGTTGTAATTAAGCTTAATTATTAATTTGGTCTCAATTTGGAGATGATAAAATTGAATCATTTTAAAATGTAGGGAACTAAATTGAATCAAAATATAAATAAATGGACTAAATTGAAAACAACCATGAGCAACTTGACACGTGTCACAATCATGACCTGCTACATGATAGTTTTTTTTTAATTAAAAAAATCTCAAGTTAACACATAGCACAACCATGACGTGACACATGATAGTTTAATTTTTAAAAAGAAACTAGTATACTGTACGCACAAGACGTATTTTTTTTATTTTGTATATTAAAATAATAAAATAGTGAAAATATCATGTAATGAAATATTATGAAAATGAAGTTATATTGTTGTAAATGTTGTTATTAAAGTAATGAAATAGTAAATCTAAATGATGCAGTAATAATTTCAGTTTTAAATATAATAAATAGAATTGATATCACACTATAATATATTTTACAAAATAATTATAATAGACTATGATCCATGCGAACATTTATTTTTTGTTTTTTTTATTTAATTTTTTTTTTAGAATAATAATATAAATGTTATTATATTTATTTAACCATTAAAAATACTAATAATAATATTAATATAAATTATGAATTATAAATTATAAAAATTTTAAAACATTAACACTCTATTTAGCAATAGTATTTAGTATAACAACGTTTTATATAATTAAAAAAAACACTTATAATAATAACACCATTATGAATAGTAATAATAATAATAATAATAAAAATAATAATGATACCAATAATAATAATAATATTTATGCTATAAATATTAATATTAATGCTAACACTAAATCTATTGTCAACTATAATAATCCATAATTACATATAAAGATATACATTAACAACAAAATAAATAAAAATGATAAATAATTGAAATATGATCACGTAATAAGTTAATTTAATATATGTGTTTAACTATAATGATAATAATAATAATAATAATAATAATAATAATAATATCATTATAATAATATCTCGTAGTGATAAAAAGAATAATAATAATATAATAACTATATATATATATATATATATATATATATATATATATATAAAAA
>Ga0099822_1006886_pt1 | contig 14754 bp, 10 predicted proteins | sample CowpeawhiteBW_FD_76839 | JGI IMG/M metagenome (GOLD analysis project Ga0099822, IMG submission 76839) | Root nodule microbial communities of legume samples collected from California USA - Cow pea white BW | ecosystem: Host-associated > Plants > Roots > Nodule | place: USA: California | collected...
AGTACCACAGTCAGAGATCCCCATATCAAGCAGCTTTTTCCATACTCTATTCCCAACATGAATATTTTTATGAATTCTACATGCACTTAGAAGAGCACCCCAAACGTTAGCATATCTCAATGGAAGAGATAATACCTCCAAGGGAATACCTTTATTTATTAGAGGGAACATATCCAGCATCATTTAGAACACTCTGGAGAAGTGTAAAAAAAATAATACTCAGATTATGTCCCAATGCAGGCGAGCATCAATTCTTAACAACAAAAAAGTTTTACAAACACAACTGGTAGTTGTTCTTAAAACAGAGTAAACACCAAACCAATTAAGCAGTTTTTCAACAATTGAGAACCTGTGACCAAGATTTTAAGTCATTAATGCCAATTGACAAGATGGCAGCCCAAGTTGCCAGCAAAATTTTTGTATAATTTAAGCTCTATGCATCTATTTGGACCATATTACAGCAACAGACTAATTGGAGTGGTTCAACAGATAGGAAAAAGAAAAATGAAAATGTTCATTAATTAATGAATTTATTAATGAAAAGACAAATTCTAGTAATCTGGAGGAAGGTATTATTAGTTAAATAATCCATTAATCAGATTAATCAGCACTGAAACGTTAAAACTATTGTAGGAGAGAAATCATGGGAACTGCAAAACATGAAAACTGCAAATTTATAATCATCAGAATTGAATCCAATAACCATTGAGTGATTGATTAATTACGGACACCAAAAACACAACTATAACACTTTATCTTTTGTTACATGATCCATAAAATAAAAGGAAAGAAGGTTTATCTGTATCCTCGTATAAATAACCCTAAAGAGAAAAACAACCACCAAGATTCCAAGAGCACATAAACCTAGCAACATTAGACCGGGTTGGCTTACAGAACAAAAATGATTAAAATCAAACTCAAAAATTATTATGGGAAAATGAAAAAAATTAGACCTTTTTCATCTTTTTCTTGAGAACTTCGTCTTAATTTTCAAAAACCTTCGATCTTCTCTTCAACATGGCTCCTAAAAGCTTTGAAAAGAAGTAATCAAAAAGGAAGAAGAAAATGAAAAACCCTAAAGAGAAAAACCACCATCAGATTCCAAGAACACACACAATCCTAGCAACATTAGAACGGGTTGGCTCGCAGAACAAAAATGATTAAAATCAAACAAAAACAATGGAGAAATAATAAAAATGAAACCTTTTTCATCTTTTTGGTTGAGAACTTCGTCTTGTTCTCTAAAAACAACCTTCGATCTTCTCTTCAACAACTCTTAAAATCTTTGAAAAGAAGAAAACAAAGAAGAAGAAGAAAATGAGAAAAAAAAAACTTTAACATGCTAAAGAAACAGATAACACAAATCGGTAAGAAACACCATTTACCTTCATGGAATAAATTCCAAAAACGACCATCAAGAATAACAAACTTCTCTTGAAAATAACACAAAGCAACATAGATCGAAAATGCTGCTACTGACAAGGTAAACCAAAAGATGAGAAGCATTTGAAGCATAAAAATTAAAAAAAAAAGACTAAAAATTGAATCTTTTTTAACTCCTTTTTACAAACCACCTTAAATCTTTACCTCCAAGTCTTGTTTCTCCGAACCTGCAAAATTTAAAACCAAAAGTTCCCAAAAAATTAACAGAAAAATTTCGGTTGAGTCTGGGAAAAAACAAAAGCCCCAAACCTAAAAAATACTTCAACAATATCCTCTGTCAACAGCAACCTACAAAAGTTTAGAAAAAGGAAAAAATGAGAAGCATTTGAAGCATAAAAAAAAAAGACTAAAAATCGAATCTTTTTTAACTCCTTTTTCAAACCACCTTAAATCCTTACCTCCAAGTCGTGTTTCTCCGAACCTGCAAAATTTAAAACTAAAAGTTCACAAAAAATTAACACAAAATCCAGAATCCCAAAAGATGGATCTTTAACTGAGCGAAAAGAGTTAAAAGGGTCAAAAGAGAATAATGACAAAAAACCTCATTTTTTGTCTTGTGGAATCGAAAAAATGGAAGAGCGGAAAGGGTTTTTAAGAGGGAGGAGGAGCATAAAGGGTGTTTATGAGGGAGAGAAGACGAAAGCGTGCGTAGGAGGGAGAGAAGACGAAAGGGTGCGTAGGAGGGAGAGAAGACGAAACACAAAACCTAAAAGATGAACGGGAAGGGAAGATGAAAGGTTAAAAAAAGTTAAAAGAGGAGAATGACAAACAGGCGGGAAAGCGGAAATGACCTAAATACCTATACAATCACAGATAACCCAGGATGCTGAAGAGGGTGTTTTCCGTAAAATACCAAACTCTATCGGTGCACATCACGGACCATATTCAGAAGAAGTTAAAGTGACAAAAAAACCATAAAAATGGACACGTGTCAACGAAATAAATAGGGGTATTTGGTTATTTTCCAGAGGTGTTTGTTTTCATATATTTTAGACATCATTGTTCGTAAGCTATTTTCTAGGTTCTCACAATGGGTTAATGCATTTAGATGGTCAGTTCGTCAATAACTTATATATATTAAAATCATATTTAATTGATTAATTAATTTATTTAATTAGATAAATTAAAATAATTAAACATCTACACATTTAATTACTCTATTATAATTAATAATTAGAATTTAATTTGTAAGTGTTAATGATTTAAATTAGGATTAAGCATCTTTTTAGTCCCTAAGCTTTGACGCGCAATTGGTATCCGAAATTTTGATACATTTTGGTTCTAAAAAATGAATAGATATAGTCTTTTTAACCCAATTACGTTAAATTTTGTTGACATTTCAAACGCGTTTTATACTAGCATTTTAGTTGTTTATATCATTTGACACGTTTACACTTCTATATTTACCGTGAAACGCCTTTGACACGTAAAAACAAATAAGTAATTGAGTTAAAATGACTATCTCTATTCGTTTTTAAAGTTTAGGAACCAAAATGTATCAAAGTTTCGAACATGGACAAATTCCAATTTCGCGTCAAAGTTTAGGGACAAAAACATAATTAACCCTTTAAATTATAATATTATTACATATATTTAGATCTTTGAAGTAATATATTTCAAAAAAGTTAATGTTTTAAATTATTTTTTATTTTAATTTTTAATTTAAAAAATAAAGGTCAACGGGTCATCCTTATCCGTTTTTGATCTCCCAATTTAGTGAGTTAATCGAAGTAGAAAATGGACTGACAGATTAAAAACACTCCAATGTAACTTACCAAATTTTGAATAGTTGGTGAACAAATTAACGAAGCATCGTAACTTACTTTGTCACCATGTACCCTACACCCTATGACTTGATATTACATAATTAAATTCCTCAATCAAATATAATCAGTGCATGCAACTTAGAACACATTGACATATCCAATCTAATAAGAAGGAAATAGAAAAGGGTTTGTTCATCAATTCAATTTAAACTTAAAATCGAATGTAGCAAAATAATTTAAATCGATTGATCATCATTTGTCCAAGCAATTCAAATTATGCACTAGGATTTATCATTGCCCATAACTAAAATCGATTTTGCTTTACACCTTTGTTGATTCTACTCTTAGGTACAATTATTTGGAGAAACTTCCCTGTAATTACTTTTAGAAGAAAGAATGAAAAAAAAACACTTTTAAACAAATTATATAACTAATTAATGCATAAATTAATTCATAGAAATTAAACTATATTAGTTTCTCTAAAAACTTATAAAGATTTTTGCTTTTCAAATAGACAGATAAGGGACTCAGTTATAACAAATAGTAAAGCAAAATAACAATTATTCAAAAGTAAAAGTACTTTTAATTGAGTCAGTCAACTGGATTACTATTCACCTAATTAACTTAATTTACAATTGATAGATTAATAACAAAACAACGCATATAAAGCAAAAAGTGCAAAATTCAAAATCACACACCTTCAGATTACCTGAACTTACAAGGTCTTTAACCTTCCATAGTCTTTATAAATTGAAGCTTGAACAACGAATGGTGTAAAAGATGTAGAAAAGGGGAGAAAATAGAATTTCTTAAATCCCAAAAGGAAAAAAAAAAAAAAAACTACATAAATGAGTTTCCTGTATAAATAAATTCTCACATTGAATTGACCTATTTATAATTGTCAACTCTTTTAGAACTCCTAGTCTACCCTGCCTTACAAGATTTGAAGAAGAACTCATGTTTTAGGGCTTAAATTGAGTAAGATATGCTCAAATTAGTGACAGTATGCTAAACATTTGTGGCAACACATCTGACTCAACTTCAAAGCTAAATTTAACCTGTAATTGGTACCAATTGGCGAATTTGGTACTCCACAAACCTTGTAGATCTTTTTTTCACTGTGCCTACCATATAAGGAACATAAAAATTAGAAATATGCTCAAGTAGCAAGCACCAAAAGATTAAAACGTTTCTTCTAAGTGCAATTCAATTCAATAATCAAAATTGATGTAATATTACCTGACCTACAAATCATTCATTAAAGAACTTATATAAGTAACTGTGTCAAAAGTAGTAACAATGAATCACTTATATTAATAGTGAGGTATCACATTAACACTTGATATGCACAGAAAACAAAAACAAAAAACAAAAATTGTCATACCATAATTACATATTTTTTATTTTTGCTTTCATCATTTGTCCGTATGTTTCAATGATAATATATATTTGTTGGAGATTCAATATATAAAGTAAATTTGTAGTATATAAATAAGAGCAAGTCTCAACTTACAATTTATTTTTCTTATGATAAATTAAACTTAAATTCACTTCACACTATAATATAAAAATTTATTCTACCAAAATTTATTATTTAATTTTTATCAAATTATCTATAAATAAATATCTAGTGTTAAGTTATATTTATACATGTCTCACTGTGATAACAATAGAGAGTAATGAAACCAAACATTCACGTAAAGGAAAACAATAACCAACCCCACTCACCTTCTAACAAAATAAGTTATTCCCCCAAATACACTAAAAATCCATATGATTTTCAGTGAACTTATTCCATATGTCGAAAATATTTCTTTCGCATTTGGTAACATACTTTCCACTAAACATTTTTAGGGAAAATAAGTTGGCAAGTAATACATTGGGTATATTTTAAAGAATTTATAATTATGATTAATTTACTCTTTCTATAAACAAAGTAGTTGTAAGCTAGGCAATTTTATATATGCATACATATATGATATAAAGAACATATTAAATTACTTCTAAAATGATATCAAGAGAGTCAATTTTTTATACAATGCTTAAATGTAAATTACTTATTTGGACCATCATAAGCGAAGATGTTAATATATGATAATATTAGTTACACAAATGCATGTACAACTGTATTTTCTCTTGTATAGAGTTGTCCTTTCTCTTGTATTTATATAAATACAAAATATTAAGTGACTTTCACAATATCAATAACATTAGTTTAATTACTCGGATGGTACTCACACTTTGGTGGAAGTGTGTCAATCTAGTACCCGCTTTTAAAAAAATGTTAATTGCATCCTAATTTTTGAAAAAAGTGCTTCAATTAGGTCCCTTTCAGACGAAAATGACTAATGCTGTTAACAGCATACCACATGTCAGTATGTGGGTTTTTTAATTCTTTTAAATTTTTTTATTTTTTTTTAATTTTTTTAAAAAATAAAAATAAAAATACCATATGTCAGGTCTCTGGTGTGACACGTGACAATATAAGGCCACGTGCCCGTGTCACCGTATTGTGTTGATTTCAATTTATTCCTCATATATGAGGACTAAATTGAAATCAATACAATAACATATGATAGTGATATAGACTTATGGCATTACAATGTCACGTAGCACTAACAATGCCACGTGTGACATCATGGACCTGACATGTGATATTTTTTTTTCAAAAAATTAAAAAGAATTTAAAAATTAAAAAAAAAAAATCATAGACTGACATGTAACACACCGTTAACAGCGTTAATAATTTTTGTATGAAAGGTGAAACACTTTCAAAAGTTGAATGCAATTGACACTTTTTTAAAAGTGGATACCAGATTAATACACATCTATTAAAGTGATACTATCCAAATAATTGAACCATAACACTTGTATGCGCAGTTTCTTTGTTATCTCTCTTTCGTTTCTCTGTTCTCTCTCATTCGTAAATCTAATATGGTATCATGATTCAGGTGCCGGTCTTCATGTCACTAGTGAATCCTTAAATATAAAACAACATCAACAATTTGATGGACCAGATCAAATTTTCATAGGAAATGATGCAAGTCTGTGAATTAATAGGGTTGGTTCCTATTATTTTACATCCCCTTATAATTCTTGAGTATTATTTTAGTTACGTAATTTGTTGCATGTTCCTTCTCTCACTAAAAATTTGTTGAGTGTAAGCCAATTTGTCAAAGATAATTCTGTGCTTTATTAGTTTCATTTTGATCAGTGTTTTAATAAATCTCAGGAGACACATAGTATCCTTCTTCGTGGTGATGGCTTGTACTACTTCCACCATGTTCAGCTCAAGCCTCCTTCTGCTTCAATAAATGTTGTGTCTAGTAATGTCAATATTGTAAATAAAAATGCTCAGTTGTTGCATTCTAGATTAGGGCATCCTATCTCTCATGTACTGTAACTTGTTTTTAAACATTGTAACATGTCAGTGTCTCCCATGAATAAATCCAGTTTTTATGCTTCTTGTTGTGCTAGAAAGTTGCATAGACTTCCTTCTTCAGACTCATATTCTGTCTATTCTCCGTAAGAACTGATTTTCACAGATTTATGGGGACTGCTCATATTTCCTCTTATGTTTGCTATAAATACTATGTCTCTTTTGTAGATGCTTTCTCTCGGTAGACATGGATTTTTCCCTTTAAAAATGAATTTGACACTTTGTCTATTTTTCAAACCTTTAAGATATTAGTTGAGTTTCAGTTAAACACTAAAATTAAGAGTGTTCAATCTGATAATCTGATTGGGTAGTGAGTATCGTTCATTTACTATTTTTTTAGCGGATCAGGGCATTATTCATAGATGTATTTTCCCTCACACGCATCATCAAAATGGCATAGTAGAAAGAAGCATCACCTCATTGTTGAGTTGGGCCTTATACTCTTACATCATGCCTCTTCCATTAAAATTCTGGGATTATGCTTTTGTTACTGCAGTTTATTTAATCAATAGGATTCCTACGTCTTTTCTTCATTTTGCCATTCCCAATTCTATTTTATTTCATAACAGTCCTAATTATATTTTTCTCAAGACTTTGGGTGTTCTAGTTTTCCTCTTACGGCCCAATCATACTCATAAACAGACTCTTCAAGATACTGCTTGGCAAGTTGCTATGCAGCATAATATGATGCCTTAATGCACCAGAAAATGTGGAACTTGGTCTCTTTACCTGTTAACCACAAGGTTGTTGGTTGCAAATGGGTTTTTAGGGTCAAGGAAAATATTGATGGCTCTATTAATAAATATAAGGTCCGTTTAGTTGCCAACCGGTTTCATCAGGTGGTTGGGTTTGATTTTCATAAAACTTTTTCCCCTGTCATCCAACCTGTTACTATTCACATAATATCAACTGTAGCTCTCTCTTTTGGGTGGAAGCTTTTTCAACTAGATGTTAAGAATGCATTTTTGAATGGTATTTTGGAAGAAATTGTTTATATGCATCAACCTCTTGGCTTTGAGGTAGCTAACAAATCTCAGGTCTACAAGCTAAACAAGGCTCTTTATAGGCTCAAGCAAGCCCCCAGACAATGGTTCAATTGTTTATAGCACAGTCTTCATAAGCTTGGGTTTTTTAACAATACTTGTGACACCTCTTTGTTTATCTATAAGAAAGCTTCTGAGGTGCTTTATCTTCTAGTCTATGATGGCACCATCATCATTGGCATTTCTGATTCTCTCATTCAACATGTTACGAGCAGTCTTAATGCCACATTCTCTTTAAAACAGCTTGGTCAACTGGAGTATTTCCTTGGTATGGAAATCAAACATTTATATGATCAATCAGTTGTAATGACTCAAACTAAGTACATTCCGGATTTGTTCCATAAAACTCATCTGGTCGAAGCTCACACCATCTCCACCCTCTGGGTCTCTAATTGTAAGTTGTCTAAACATGGTGCAGATCTCTTTATTGATCCTACCTTATACCGATCTATGGTGGGGGCGTTGTAGTATGCCACTCTAACAAGGCCTGAAATCAACTTTGTTGTCAACAAAGTCTGTCATTTTGTGGAACATCCTCTTGATTCTCATTGGAACGTTGTCAAACGCATTTTGCGCTACTTGAAGGGTACATTGTTCTATGGTCTGCATTTTCATCCAGCCTCTTTTAATAGTTCTGCATCTTTGCGTGCATTCTGTGATGTTGATCGGGCATATGATGTTGATGATAAACGGTTTACATCAAGTGTCGCTATTTTTCTAGGCCCAAACTTAGTATCCTGGTGGTCACGTAAACAACAAGTTATTGCTCAATCAAGTACTGAAGCCGAATACAGAAGTCTAGCTCAAACTTTTGTTGAACTGTCGTGGATTTCTAAGTTGTTAACTAAACTTCAGGTTCCATTCTGTTCTCCTGTACTTTACTGTGACAATCATAGTGTAGTTTATACTGCCCATAACCCAGTTTTTCATCACAAGACCAAACACATGGAAATAGATGTGTTCTTTGTTCGCGAAAAGATTTTGCTAAAGCAACTGCAAGTCTCACATGTTCATGCTCTTGATCAGTGGGCAGATGCTCTCACAAAACCTCTATCTTCCTCTCGGTTTATTTTTCTACGTTCCAAACTCAATCTGAAGGCTTTTTCTTCTGAAAAATCTTCATCTTGAGTTTGAGGAGGCTGTTAGTATATGATAATATTAGTTACTCATTTACACCAAAATGTTAAAGAATCAAATCAGATAAATATTAAATATAATTAGAGGACCAAACTCGTATGATTAATTTTTTTAATTTTAAATTAATAGTTTGCAGTAATATTTTAACTAATATAAACAAACATTAATTAACATAAATATACAAAACAATGTAAGGTGATGCATAATTTGTTTTCAAAAGACTTATTATAGCCATTCATAAATGTTATCAGACCAAATGGAATAAAAAGCAATTATCAGTTGGGAAAGAATTTTAAGTGAATAATTCTTTTATTAAAAAAATCAAAATATTGTATAATAAAACAAGTTGTTGGAATAAACAATTATAAAAGAAATTAAATAAAATTTTATTTTGAAAAAAAATAATTTGAAAGTCTTTTGTATTTATGTTTTTCTTTCGTTTTTTTTTTTACTTCATTTTGTTTGAGGCTAAACCAATTTTGGTTGATATATGGGGTGATAGTAAAAATAAACTTTGAAAAGGCTTATGATTTAGTCAAATGGGAGTTTCTCTATTATATGATAAAAATATTAGGATTCTGCTCAAAATGGATCCAATGGATAAAAAGCTATTTGGAATCTGCATCAATTTTTGTGTTGGTTAGCGGAAGTCCAAGAGAGAAATTTAAGCCAACAAAAAATTAAGACAAGGTGACCCTTTGGCACCATTCTTATTTTTTATTGTGATAGAAGGCCTATCTGGAATTGTTAGACAAGTTGTGGGTAAAAATCTACTAAAATGTATAAAGGTGGGAAAAAAGGAAGTAGATGTGAACATACTCCAATTGGTTGATGATACATTTTTTTTTTCCAAGCTGAAACCCAAAACATTTTGACTATTAAGAGCATTCTGCATTTTTTCGAATTGGCATCAAGGTTAAAGGTAAAGTTTCATAAATACAAAGTGGGAGGAATTGGAGTAGACAACCTCATGATCTACAGATTCTCGATCTTATTGAATTGCAATAAAATGTGTATTCCTTTTATTTACATAGGCATGCCAGTAGGATGTAATCATAGGAAGAGATATTTTTGGAATAGTATGGTAGATAAGATTAGAAAGAAACTAGCTAAGTGGAGAAGGAAGGTTTTATCCTTTGTTGGCAGAATTGTACTCCTAAAATCTGTAATTATAGCCCTACATTTATCTTATCTTTTTTTGTTCATGATGTTAGTAAACGTTACAAAAGAGGTGAAGAGAATTCAAAGGGATTTTTTATGGGGTTTAGGTCAGGATCACAAGAAGATAGCATGGGGCAAATGGGATACCTTATGTAAGCCTAAAAATGAGGACGACCTAGGAGTTAGAGATCTAGAAGCATTTAATAAGGCTTTACTTGGTAAATGGAAGTGGAGGATGGGAACTAATAAAGATGGCCTATGGAAAGAAATTTTGGAGTCAAAGTATGGATCTTAAAAGACCCTGAATAATTTAATCAAAGATAAACTTGAGTCTTTGTGGTGGAGAGGCCTTAGGAAAGTATAAGGCAAGGAACAAAATGAGAACTGGTTTGATAATAATATTTCTTGGAGTAGAGAATAGACAAATAAGATTTTCTTTTGGAAGGATAGTTGGCTTGGAAATTCTTTCTTGTTAGAAAATTTTCAAAGGATGTATGCTAACTCTATTACACAAAAGGCTAAAGTAGAGAACATTAGAAGTTGGAATAATAGGGTTTTAGAAAATATTTCAGTTTTAGAGATATGTTTCAGTTTTAGAAATTAGTTATTATTTTAGATTAGGAGTGGGATATTCTAAATATTTTATACTTGATATTCTGTTATATTTTGCTCTATATATAGAATATATCAATAAAATACAATATATTCCTCCATATAACATATCACATATATCTCATATCTCATATTTTCAAAAGCCCTAAAAATACCAACAAGTGGTATCAAGAGCCATTGTTCTTACTGCCGATAGGATGGAAAGAAATATGTCACACGTCGTTATTCCGCTCTTTGATGGTGAAAGTTATGATCTATGGGCGGTAAGGATGCAAATATATCTAGATGGGCTAAATCTATGGGAAGTCATGGAGAAAGATGATGTTCCCTTATCTGAAAATCTCACCGTGGCTTAAATCAAAGCGCATAAAGACAAAAAACCAAAAAAGGCAAAGGCAAAGTCATGCTTGTTCGCAGGTGTTTCACAAATGATTATGACCAGGATCATGACTCTAAAGTCTCCCAAAGATATTTGGGAATACTTGAAAGTAGAATATGAAGGGAACGAGAAGATTCGAGGCATGAAAGTTTTGAAGTTGATAAGGGAATTCGAGATGCAAAGAATGAAAGAGTCAGAGACAATCAAATAATACTCAAACAAATTGTTAGGTATTGCCAACAAGATAAAATTGTTGGGAAAGGAGTTTCTAGATTCCAGACTCGTTGAGAAAATTATGATGTCAGTGCCGGAAAGATATAAGGCATTTATTACTTCCTTAGAAAACACAAAAGATTTGTCTACAATTACCTTGACAAGGTGATACATGCATTGCAAGCACAAGAACAACGAAGATTGATGAGAGAAGATCATAAGGCAGTTAAAGATAATTTAAATTACACTGAAGAAGAGAATGTTCTCATAATCAAGAAAAATAGAAGGAGCAAATACAACAATACACAGGTTTTTCCATCTTATCCCAATTGCAAGAAAAAAGGTCATCAACCCAACTGGTGTTGGTGGAGGCCAGTTGTCAAATGTCACAAATGCGTCAATTGGGACATGTGGAAAAGGTATGCAAATCCCAAGATTCTCAAGAAGATATTCAAATTGTGGAGGATAAATCAGAGGAGAAACTACTTCTTACAACGTCATGTGTCACAACCAACAAATCTACAAAAGAGTGGATTATAAATAGTGGTTGCACAAACCACATGACTCATGATAGAGAACTTTTCACGGAGCTCAACAAATCAAATATTTTCAAGGTAAGAATTGGGAATGGAGAACAACTTATTGTGAAAGATACATGAACAGTTTCAATTAAAACTCATTCAGGTATCAAATTAATTTTTATGTCTTATATGTTCATGAGATTACCCAAAATTTGTTAAGTGTTGCCCAAACCATGGAGAAAGGTTACAAGGTCTCCTTTGAAAATAAAGTTTGTGATCAAAAATGCTAACAACATAGAAGTATTCAATGTCTACTTGAAAGACAAAAGATTTGCCTTGGATTTCATGAAAGAGGAATGTGCTACAAATAAAGTAAGTATGTAAGAAGGATCAAAATCAGAAGATAAATATCTCTGGAAGAAAGTAGATATCCAAGTTAAGAAAATAGATAGAGGTTCACATTCTAATAGAACAAGATTGATAGATGTCAATGATGATCTATTTGTACAACTTTGGAATATTAAAGCTTTACCAATTGTCTTACACTTTGCATGGAAAATAATCTTAAACAAAGTCGCAACGTGTAATAATTTGATCACAAGAGGGGTGAGTGTGAGAAGTGTTCAACTTAGCTCAAGCTAAGACTTCGATGTGGATAACTAATAAAGTTTCAAATGTGAGATTCACATACTTAAATCGGTGCTTGTGTCCAGATTTGTTCATTAAATCAATAGTGGATTAGAAGTTTGTTTTTCTTTTTGGTTAGTTGGGGGATGCTTTTGTAGCTGTTTGAGGTGCAATCTTGTCCACATACATAACATGGTGCTTTTTTGCTAGGTGCTTTGAGGTATATGTTGTTTGCAATATCTTTTTGAAGTTATATTCTTACATAACTATTTATTTGTGCTCATCTAATGTATCATCTAGACTTAGGCTATATAGCTAGAGATTTCTTTTGCAGAACACAAAGTGTGTGTTTATCAACAGGATGGAAAACAAAAGACAAATCTTGTCACAAAATTGGCTAAGATAATGATTTTTCCTTGAACTTGTGGAATCCTCAACATTCTTTTATCTCTGTCTTCATAAATTTATTCGGTTTTACTTGTAGAATAGTTATCTTAAACTATTATATCTTCTTTTTGGTAGATTATGAGTGTTGCTTTCTCTTTTAGTTTTATGTGATTTTGTTCTTTGCTTTTTTGATGTGTAAAAAAGTGAAGCATTTTGCTCTGTTCATATATTTTTTATTGTTGATAAAAAAAATTATTAATTCATTTAAGATTGAAAAATTGTTGAATTGATTAACGTATAGTTGGTTCAATACCATGTTCACAAGAATTACTTTTAAGAAAAAGTTTACTGTAATTATCTTTTAGCCCACAAGTTAAGTTTTTCTTCTATTGATATAAACTAGTATTATTTACAACCTAAGAGAACAATGTGTTTTTTATTTATGTCAAACACATTTTTTTAATTGAGTTTTTTTCAGTAAATAGTTTTTGTTTTCTTATGTCAACATAGGTTGAGATTATTTCTCAACTAACATTAGTTAATATTCTCAACCAACATTGTAATCTTTTAGACGATTCTCTTTGTTTTAAAATTTTGAGTCATGAGTGATTACATTTTAAAAAATACTCAAATATTTACATTCAAAAGAAAACTCTAGTTTGTTTTATATGTAAAACCCTCTTTTTCTGCCTTAATTTTTAAAGGACTGTCCCTAATCTAATAGGTCTAAGGGCTGACCCATAGGGTGTCTAAGGCCCCTAAGGCAGCCAAACCCCTCTCACTTCTGTCATTCTTGCAGAAACAGTACTCTCACACCCTCCTTTTCCCTAAGAGGCTCTACTAAGGTTTAGCCCCAATCTTGGTCAAGTAGCTCAACCTCATTTCTTGCTCCATGTAAGTTATTCTCCAGCTCATACTTCTCCTCTCTAAGCATATTTTCGTATTTTTCAGTTAGGGTTTCGTAGTAAACTCATTTTAAAATTTGTTCCGTTATCTTGTTCAGTTCATAAATCTGTTTCGTGAGCTACTGTGCTCGGCTATTGGGTGTCAAAGTCTTTGCTAGCTTATTTTCAGGTAAGGGAAGTTAGGATTTATGTATTTAAAGTTATTTTGTCGATTTTTGGTCTGTTTGTATGGCTGTGATGCTTGAATGAAGTTGTTGGTCGAATAAAAATGTATGGTGTGCGAGTATGTTTGATTGATGTGGCGCTACTCTTTTTCTACAATGCACACTTTTCGTAAAATGAAGATTCCTACTGCGTTAACCGTTGGATCGAGCTGAAATTTTAACAGCTGATTCTTAACACAAAATTCTTGACTTTGATCGGTCGAATCTTTAATCGAAGCTCTGTAGTGAGAGCAGTTTTTATCTCAAGGTCACTGTAGTTTGGTTGTTGACAACACTGCACACTTTTCGTAAAATAAAAATTACTACTTCGTTAACCGTTGGATCGAGCTGATATTTTAACAGCTGATCCTTAACACATAGTTTTTGACTTTGATCGTCTGATCTTGAATCGGAGCTCTGTAGTGAGAGCAGCTTTTATCGCAAGATCATTGTAGTTTAGTTGTTGACAACATTGACCTTGTTGCTTGTTTGGTTTACAACTTTCTTTATAATTATTCAATTAAGTTGGTTCTTGTTTCATTTGGTTATTGATTCAATCATATTTAATTTGAATATAAATACAAAAATTTTCTGAGCTTTACACAAGTTACAGTTTTATTTCTAAAATCCTAAATCGTTTGCATAATGTGATGTTAAGTTAGATTGTTATGTTAAAGCATGAGATAAGTGAATATGCATGAGTAAGAGGGTGTATGAGTTGTGAATGATGAGCTTGGATAAATCTTGGCATGTGATTTCAATGAAATGGTTGGTATCAAAATGGCATGGTATTGATATGAGGTGAAATTCTATATTCATGGATTGGGAATGATGAGTTGGAATGGATTCAACATCGAATATGAATGAGGATTTGGTTATAAAGGTTGGCATGAGAGTTATGTGCATGATAAATCTTTC
>Ga0099822_1006889_pt1 | contig 14749 bp, 11 predicted proteins | sample CowpeawhiteBW_FD_76839 | JGI IMG/M metagenome (GOLD analysis project Ga0099822, IMG submission 76839) | Root nodule microbial communities of legume samples collected from California USA - Cow pea white BW | ecosystem: Host-associated > Plants > Roots > Nodule | place: USA: California | collected...
AAAAAAATAAAAAAAAAAATAAAAAAAAAAGAAAAAAAAAAAAAAAAATATAAAAAAAAAAAAATAAAAATATATATATATATATATATATATATATATATATATATATATGTAAATAAGAAAAGAGTATGATGGAAAAAAAAGAAAAAAGAGAGAAAAAAAAAGAAAGAAAGAAAGAGAAAAGCACACATATGATTTCACAGATTTTAAATTAATTATATAGGAGTTTCATACATTCACATCCCACTTTCTTTTACACTCTCATGACATTCTTCACATCTATTATTTTAGTAAATTTTCACATTATTCAGTTAGTAATTTTTCTTTTATTATATATAATGCAAGAAGAAGAAAAAAGAAATAAAAAAATGGGTCCAAATATATTACTAGCATTTTTCTATAAATATCGAAAATGTCATAATTCTCAACTTCAGATAGGTAGAGTAACATGTGTCAATCATACAAGTTGACTAAATCGTAAATCATATTTTGTTAAAAATAAAAAAAAATATACTCATAGAATATACTGAAAATTAAATACTTAATTAGGCAGGAAGATATTCCATCAAAGAAATTAAAAGTAATGAAAAATCTTAATTATTATTCTTTTCAACACATTAGATTTTGAAATGCGAAGATACAATATCATTGACATAATACTTTTACCCAGTCATAATAACAGTTTGATTTAGGAAGTGTTTAGATTTTAATTAACTTAAAAATGATAATAAATTACTTTTTCTTCAGTTTCAGATATGTTGATATTAATTAACCTAAATTTTCCTGACTCAAATTTTAACACGTATATTTTCCTCACATATGTTAACATTTTTTTTTGTGTGGAATGGAATCCATGGTCAAGATTCGAGATTATATGGTCTGCCATCTTCGAGAAGGTTCTGTTTTCATCTTCATCAGGAAAAACTGTGGTCTTTACGAATATTTTTCAACAAAAATATTTCTCTTGTAAAAATATATTTTATGATTTTTGATAAAAAAATTTCTCATAATTTTTTAATTTTCGATAAAAGATCTGTCATAATTTTTTAATCAATGCCTTTGGAGTAGAAGATAGGTGGCGTGTGAAGACGGCACCACGTGGCATGCTTAATCAATTCTTCTCACAATACTTTGAACCGAGCCACAACCAACACGCATGCAACACGTATACAACACTCTTTAACTTTTTTAATTTAAGAAATATCTTATAATTCAGACACATATAAGATAAGATAATGTCACAAACATTATAAACCAAGCATGATATAAGATAATATGTGTATAATGTATATTTTTATAGGTAACTCTCCATTGTATTTAACATTTAATGAGACGTAAACTTACACAATTCTCTTATGATTCAAAGTTGGTAATTCATATTTTTTTCATGGCAAATTACAATGAAGTGTTTTTTGAACTCAACCATCAATTTTTTTGGATAGTTAACTTGTGCTAATATCATAATTATTCTCTTGATATACGTACGAAGCAGTCAAAAAGATGGTACTCTACATTTCTTAAACTATGAATAATTAATTCCATTAATGTATTAATTTAATAGTGATGTACCACGTTTTTTTAATTCTCATCTCACCTAATCTTTCAAATACAAACGAAACTTCCTTTTTTAGCAGACAAGCAACGTTACACACTCTCTCCATCTCAGCTCCACAGATTCCTATATCTTTCACACAAAGCTTCTTTCTTTCTCTCTCTCAACCTCACCCGCCGCCTTCACCTCCGTTCATGGCGTCTTTACCGTCGGGTCTCGCCAACGGTGCTTCCAAGGGTTTTGATTTTACTTCTGGTGACATCCTATGTTCCTACGAGGACAATAATACCAACAACGGCTCTTCTAACGGCATTTACATCGATACCGCCAAGGTAACACAAACATACCCGTGACGGTTTTCCTTGTTGACTTTGCGTTTTTCGCCCTTTAAAGGAAAATTCCAAATCTGGGTATGCACAAATGGCTATGGTTTTGGGAAAGTTTTCATTTTTGGCACTATGTTGTGACCACGGGTGGGGGACTGTTTTTTTCATTGCTATATCTATTTTTCTTTTGGTTGTTTTTATTTTAGCATGTTAGTGCAATGAAATGAAGTGTTATTTTTGTTGAGTAGACGCATGGATGCATGAGCTGGTTAATTAACACCACGATGAAAATAAATATATACCGACTGGTTCGTCGAGAATAAAATTAAGAATGTGTGTTTCTAATGTGGTTTGAGTTGGGAAAAGTGTTCTGCAGTTTTAGGCATCGATGCGAGAATGACGAGGCTAACTGGTTAGCAGTGAGAATAATGATAGAGGGTAGCTTTGTGCAAATAGTAATATGAAGATCCTATCCATGTGTCCTCAAGTGTATCTCAAATCTCCAAATTTTGCCTTTTTTATAGGATTTTCATGCATCGAGGATGGCAAAAACATCCACAGTTCCTGCTACTGCCTATAGTTCGTCCGAGGGTTCTTTGAGCCAGGATGTGATTGTCACTGTTGAGAAGACTATGAAAACATGTACCGATAACCTTCTGCGGTTTCTTGAGGGAATCAGTTCAAGGCTGTCAAACTTGGAATTATATTGTTACAATCTTGACAAATCAATTGGAGCAATGCGATCTGATTTAAACAGTGATCATGAAGAGGCAGATTCAAAACTCAAATCTCTTGATAAACACCTTCAAGAAGTAAGTTTTAATTTTAATTGATAGAATCTGCAATGTCCTTTAAGTTAGCTTTTATTTCTCCGTTTTTTTAATCTGCTTGATTAATAGATTTGTCTTAGAGTTAGAAACTATCTCTCTGGTGGATGAGTAACTACAATATGTGTTCGCATCCTGTATGGTAAACAGTAAAATGAATCCTATGGTTGGCTGCAGAAACTTTTAGAATAAACCTAAGTCTGTCATGTATTTATTCGCAATATATATATATATATATATATATATATATATATATATATATATAAGCGAGAGCAATTTTCATCCTACAAGTTGATTTTGTTCGGTTGAATTAGGTTTAAAGTCTGTCTTGTTGATGTAGGTACACAGGTCTGTGCAAATTTTGAGAGACAAGCAAGAGCTGGCAGAGACTCAGAAAGAATTAGCCAAGCTTCAACTCATTCGTAAAGAATCATCTTCCTCAAGCCATACACAGTCTAATGAGGAGAGATCTTCACCTTCTTCCATTGATCCAAGAAGAATTGATAATGCATCTGACACACACAACCTAGAGTTAGCCCTTGCCTTACCTCATCAAGTGCCACCCCCAAATGTGAGTCAAGCGACTCAACAACCTCGTCATTATCTGATGCCGCCTACCCCCTCCAATCCACAAGCTTGGAATCAATATTTGGCGTGTGATCCACACTATCGAATTCCACCATCAACTTCATCGTCTCCGGTAACCCAATCCCCACCCGGGCAACAGTTATCTCAGTATCAGCAGCCACAGCACCAACAATTGCAATGGCCTCAACAGTTACCACCACAGCAGGTGGATGTGCAATCTTCCCAACCACCCTCAATCCAGTCTCAAGTAAGACCCCCTGTCACAAATGTTTATACTCCTTATTCTACCAGCCAAGCTACAAATCATCTTCCGACAGAAACACCACCACTACCACTACGACCACCACCACGGAACAGCATGCCGATGCAACTCTCTTATTCAGGGATTCCACCTCAAGTACCCAGCCATGGTGAGGTTCTACCACATGGATACAGTGGAGGTGGTGGAACAGTTCCCCAACAACCTACGCTCCAACACATGAAGGGCTCTTTTTCAGCACAACCACATGTGTATGGAACTAGCGGGATCTACACCACTCATCCTCCTGCTAGTTCCTTCACGGTGTATGATGGTGAGAATGCAAGATCACATTATCCGTCACAACAACAACCTTCTCATACTGCTCAAGGTGGATATCCTCCAACTAGTGCTTCCCTTCACAACTCTGCACCACATAATTTTATGGTTCAGAATTCTAGCCAGTCACAATTTCTTCGAGTCAATCCCAACAATGAACTGATCGAGAAATTTGTGAGCATAGGATATAGAGGTGATCACGTGATAAGCACGATCCAGAGGATGCAAGAAACTGAGCAGCATATTGATTTTAATTCTGTACTTGACCGGTTGAAGGTGCATAATCCTCAGAGGGGATGGTCAGGGTGAAGTGCCTCTACTGCATATACCGTTTGAACAATGGTGGGATGCTCTGTTCAAACTCTCAAAACATTGCGTGTTTTATCATGCATGTAATACTAAACTTGGATGTAATATAACGTGTTTTAGAAATCAGGATTATTATACAAGATTTATTGTTGATTCCGTGAATGGAATTATACGAATCCATTTGTTCATAAAGAAAATAAATTGTTAGAAATCAACCTGTGAAAGGTAATTCTTGTCTACAGCGACGATTAATCAAAATTGTTTATATTAAAAATTATTAGATTCAACATTAGAATTTAATTACCATGCACATTGCATGCAGTGTTTGTATGTATGTTTGAAGTATGAATTTTGGACCCTATTGTATTGACCAACATGCAAATTTCTTCTCTTTCCATCTCTGGTTTTGTAGCATCCACTACAAATTAATCCATACTTATAATAGATATAAAATTCACATCTCATTCTTTACTTTGTTTTAATGATATTTTCGCTTTATTTCTACCTGACATTCTTGTTCTTTTATCTTTGTCTAAAACAAAATATATATTAAAAAACAAATGTAAACCTAAGTTTGGGTTGCACAGAGATAAAACCCTACAAAGATAATCTCTCGTTAATAATTTATAATATATTTTAGTGATAAGACCAACTTAGATACCAAATTAGACGATAAAAAATATTAATTTTTAAAATAAGTATTATTATAAATAAAAAATTATAATTGATTTTTAAATTAGTTTTAAAAATATAGTTACCAAGATTTAGACTATAAAAAAAATTGGTTACTAAACATTAATGAGACCAAAATTTTTCCTATCAAAGAAATTAATTTTTAAATTAGTTTCTAATTAATTTATTAACTAATTATAATATTTATTTGTAACCATAATTATTTTAATAATATTTTTTATAAATTGATTATTATAATGACTGTGATTTAAATTGGTTATTGTTTAAGAGTTATTTTTAGTAAAAATATATAGAAAAAATAAGAAGCTTAACAATTAATGTGATTCAAAATAAAGAAAACTAACTAATAAAATATATAAAAGCTAGATTATAAATATATTAAGTGTATTAATATGTTAACCAAATTCTATATATTTATTGCGAAAATGTAATAAATAATTTATGAGAGTTTATAACAAACTAACCCGTCTTCTGTCGTTTTGGGCTAACCGTGACACTGGCGTAACAAGCTCAGTGTGTGTGTGGTAAGTTGTTGTAGATCCTCGTTCTTCACCATCACATGCCTTACACTCATCAGCACCACCACCACGACGATACCGACCACCCATACAACATCCTCCCCCTCCACACCCCTACCATCGACCACCCTTCTCTCCGCTTCCCGGAGGTCTGTGCCGCCGTCGCCGCCCTTCGCTCTGTCGGCGACCTTCGCCTCCCCTCGCAATGGCACCCTGATATGGACCTCCTGGACTGGCTTGGCTTCTTCTTTGGCTTCCAAAACGACAACGTCCGAAACCAGCGCGAGAACCTCGTTCTCCACCTCGCCAATGCCCAGATGCGCCTCTCCCCTCCCCAAGAAACCCTCGACGCTACCCTCCTCCGCTCCTTCCGTTCCAAACTCCTCCGTAACTACACCTCCTGGTGCTCCTACCTCCTTGTCAAACCCGCCGTCAACATCTCCTACCGCTCCGACAATAACTCCTCGTCCAACCACCGCCTCGAACTCCTTTACGTCTCCCTCTACCTCCTCATCTGGGGGGAGGCGGCCAACCTCCGCTTCCTCCCCGAATGCCTCTCCTACATCTTTCACCACATGGCCATGGACCTCAACAAATTACTACAAAACCATGATGACGATAACAACTTCCATCAAGCCTCACTTCACCGGGAAAGCTTCCTCGATCGCGTGGTGCAACCGATTTACCGAGTCCTACTCTCCGAGGTTGAGAGTAGTAGGAACGGAACCGTGCCTCACTGTAAGTGGAGAAACTACGATGACATAAACGAGTTTTTCTGGGATAAACGTTGCTTTAAGAAGCTCAAGTGGCCTCTTGATATTGGGAGTGGTTTCTTCGACAAGCGCGTTAGGAAGATCGGGTTTGTGGAACGACGGTCGTTTTGGAACTTGTTTAGGAGTTTCCATAGGCTTTGGGTTATGTTGGTTTTGTTCCTTCAGGCTGCTCTGATTGTTGCATGGGAGGATAAAAGCTATCCTTGGCATGCATTGAGGGATCGTGACTTGCAGGTTCGGGTTTTAACCATCTTCTTCACGTGGAGTGCTCTCAGGTTTTTGCAGTCTTTGCTCGATATAGTGATGCAATGGAGGTAACGTTGGGTCTGAAACATCGTTGGTTTCCTTTGTTTCGTTTCATGCATTCATATATGTATCTATCCCGCGAGCCTTACTTGTAAGTTGTAATATAACGTATATGTTGTCATAGCAGGTTGGTTTCCGTGGAGAAAATTGGACTTGGAATGAAGATGGTGCTAAAAGCCGTGGTTGCCGCCGCATGGTTCATTGTGTTTTTCATTTTTTATCAGAAAATATGGGAACAGAGAAACCGTGATGGAAATTGGTCTGTTGAAGCAAACAAACGGCTGGTGAAATTTCTAGAGGTTGTTTTTGTTTTCATGGTTCCGGAGCTTTTGGCTTTGGTACTTCTTATTCTTCCTTGGGTCAGGAATTTTATTGAGAAGAAGGATTGGAGGGTATTTTTCATGTTGTCGTGGTGGTTTCAAAGTAGGACATTCGTTGGTCGTGGATTGAGTGAAAGTCTTACGGACAACATTGGGTACACCTTGTTCTGGGTTGTGGTTCTGGCCTCGAAGTTTTGTTTCAGCTACTTTTTGCAGATTAGGCCAATGGTTGGTCCATCGAAGATGATTTTGAACCTTAAGGATATCAATTACCTGTGGCATGAGCTTTTTCGAAACGGTATTTGGTTTGCTCTCGGATTACTGTGGCTTCCGGTTATTTTGATTTATCTGATGGATATTCAAATATGGTATTCAATATATTCATCTTTGGTTGGGGCGAATGTGGGGTTGTTTGCACACTTGGGCGAGATTCGAAGCATGAAACAGCTGAAGTTGAGGTTTCAGTTTTTCGCTAGTGCAGTTTTGTTTAATCTAATGCCAGAGGAGCAGTCGTTGAATGCAAGCAGAGCATTGAGTAACAAAGTTAAGGATGTGATTCACAGGATGAAGCTACGGTACGGGTTTGGTCATTCTTATATGAAGCTTGAGTCTAATCAGAGAGAGGCTAATAAGTTTGCATTGTTATGGAATGAGGTAATTATGTGTTTTAGGGAGGAGGACATCATATCTGACAGAGAGGTTGAGCTTCTGGAGCTGCCAAAAAACTCTTGGAACGTAAGGGTTATTCGTTGGCCATGTTTTCTTCTTTGCAATGAGTTATTACTGGCGCTCAGCCAGGCTAAAGAGTTAGTTGATGTTCCTGATAAGAGGCTTTGGAGTAAGATATGCAAGCATGAATTTAGGCGATGTGCTGTCATAGAAACCTACGATTGCATCAAACACTTGCTTCTTCAGATCATCAAACCTAACAGTGAAGAACATTCTATTGTGATGGTTCTGTTTCAAGAAATTGATCACTCTCTCGAGATCGGGAAGTTTACTAAAGTTTTCAAAACCACTGCACTTCTCCAACTCCATATCAAGTTGATAAAGTTTTTGGAGTTATTGAACAAGAAACAAACAGATTCTAGCCAAATGGTTAAGACCCTTCAGGCCCTTTATGAGATTGTTGTCAGAGATTTTTTCAAGGAAAGAAGGAATATTGAACGACTTAGGGAGGACGGTTTGGCTCCACAAAATCCAGATTCTTCTAAAGTTCTACTTTTCGAGAATGCCATTCAGTTGCCTGAGACTGTCAATGAGAATTTCTACAGAGAGATTCGACGCTTGCTTACTATTCTCACATCTAGAGATTCAATGGAAAACGTCCCAGTTAATCTTGAAGCAAGACGAAGGATTACTTTCTTTACTAATTCGCTTTTTATGAAGATGCCCCATGCCCCCCGGGTAGAGAAAATGATGGCTTTCAGTGTTCTAACACCTTACTATAGTGAAGAAGTAGTTTACAGTAAAGAACAGCTAAGAGTTGGGAACGAAGATGGGATATCAACCCTGTATTATTTGCAGACTATATATGATGATGAGTGGAATAATTTTATGGAGAGGATGAGGAGGGAGGGGATGAAGAATGAAAGTGATATATGGACTGATAAACTTGGAGATTTGAGGTCTTGGGCATCCTATAGAGGCCAGACACTATCAAGGACTGTTAGAGGAATGATGTACTACTATAAGGGCCTCAAGCTTTTGGCATTTCTGGATTCTGCATCTGAAGTAGAGATTCAAGAAGGAACACGTGAACTTGTTTCACTGAATCAAGACAACTCAGATGGATCTACCTCCAATAAGTCACTATCTTCCCCTATGAGTTTAAGTAGAGAAAACAGTTCAGCAAGATTGTCATTCAAAGGCCATGACTGTGGGACTGCATTAATGAAATTCACATATGTGATTTCTTGCCAGATATATGGAGCTCAGAAAGAAAGAAAGGACCCCCGTGCAGAAGAAATTTTGTATCTGATGAAAAACAACGAAGCCCTTCGAGTTGCTTATGTTGATGAGGTTCCCTTTGGAAGTGATGAGAAGGAGTATTATTCTGTTCTTGCTAAGTATGATCGAGAATTGGAAAAGGAGGTAGAAATTTACCGTGTGAAGCTGCCAGGTCCCATAAAACTTGGAGAAGGAAAGCCAGAGAATCAAAACCACGCCATAATCTTCACTCGCGGGGATGCAGTTCAGACCATTGATATGAACCAGGATAACTACTTCGAGGAGGCACTTAAAATACGAAATCTCTTGGAAGAATACAGGTACTACTATGGTATCAGGAAACCCACTATCTTGGGAGTGAGAGAACACATTTTCACTGCTTCTGTTTCTTCTCTTGCATGGTTCATGTCAGCTCAAGAAATGAGTTTTGTCACCTTGGGACAAAGGGTTTTGGCAAACCCTCTGAAAGTTCGAATGCATTATGGCCACCCAGATGTGTTTGACAGATTTTGGTTCATAACTAGAGGTGGTATTAGCAAAGCCTCAAGAGTGATCAACATAAGCGAGGACATTTTTGCAGGGTTTAACTGTACACTTCGTGGTGGCAATGTCACACATCATGAGTACATTCAGGTAGGAAAGGGAAGAGATGTTGGTTTGAACCAAGTTTCAATGTTTGAAGCAAAGGTTGCAAGTGGAAATGGGGAACAAGTCCTAAGCAGAGATGTGTATAGGTTGGGTCACAAACTAGATTTCTTTAGGATGTTGTCATTCTTCTACACTACAGTAGGGTTCTTTTTCAACACAATGATGATTGTTCTTACAGTATATGCATTTTTGTGGGGCAGGCTAATGCTTGCTCTCAGTGGTATTGAAGCTGCTATAGTAAAAAGCAATAATAAAGCACTTAGTATAATTTTGAGTCAACAGTTCATAGTACAAATTGGACTTTTCACTGCCCTTCCAATGATTGTGGAGAATTCCCTTGAACAAGGGTTCCTTCAATCTGTATGGGACTTCTTGACCATGCAGCTCCAACTTTCATCAGTTTTCTACACGTTCTCTATGGGCACGCGTAGCCACTTCTTCGGAAGAACCATCCTGCATGGTGGGGCAAAATACCGAGCCACAGGTCGTGGTTTTGTGGTAGAGCACAAGAGTTTTGCCGAAAACTATAGACTGTATGCTCGCAGCCATTTTGTGAAAGCAATTGAACTGGGGCTAATACTAATAGTTTATTCAACACAAAGTACTGTGGCAACTGACACATTTGTTTACATAGCCATGACCTTCTCCAGTTGGTTCTTAGTTGCATCATGGATTATGACACCATTTCTGTTCAATCCTTGTGGCTTTGACTGGCTGAAAACCGTGCGTGATTTTGACGAGTTTATGAACTGGATCTGGCAACGCCAAGGCTTCTTTGCTAAAGCTGAACAGAGCTGGGAAAGGTGGTGGTACGAAGAACAGGATCATCTAAGGCTAACTGGAATTTGGGGAAAGCTTTTTGAGATAATTTTAGATCTACGGTTCTTAATATTCCAATACGGTATTGTGTACCGGCTAGACATAGCTGCGGGAAGTACCAGCATTGGTGTTTACTTTGTATCTTGGATTTATGTATTCTTTGTGTTCGGGATTTATGTGGTGGTGGCTTATTCCCGGAATGAATATGAAGCAAAACAGCACCTGTATTTTCGGTTGGTCCAGTCCTTGGTGATAGTTCTTGCCATACTTTTGATACTTGTGTTGATGAAATTCACTAAATTCAAGTTCATGGACATTTTTACTAGCTTGGTGGCATTCATTCCCACAGGGTGGGGCATGATACTGATTGCACAAGTATTCAGGCCATTTTTGCAGCACAGCATAGTTTGGAATGTTGTTGTTTCCTTGGCTCGTTTATATGATACATTATTTGGGATCATTGTTATGGTCCCTGTGGCTCTGCTCTCATGGTTGCCTGGGTTTCAGCCCATGCAAACTAGGATTCTCTTCAACGAGGCATTTGGCAGGGGCCTTCGTATATTCCAGATTGTTACTGCAAAAAAGTCCTCAGCTAAATCTGTTTAGACCCACTTTTTCTTTTGTTTTTGCGTTATATTGGCCTATATGAGGTTCTTAAATTCATCTCATGTCCATTCTCATTCTAGACAGTAAAAAATTGAAATTTATTCTTATCTCTTTCTTTTTGTTAGATTACAGCATTTTGAGTTGTTGATCTGTCCTTTTATATGGCTTTAGTTTTTCTCCCATCTCTAGTTATTAGAAACATGGGAGGAAGGGAGTGCTATTTTTCTTATAAACCTTTTTTGAAAAATAGTATTTTTTTAACATAAAAAATATAATAGAAACAGTTTTATATTAAACAATGGTGGAGCAGAAGATCACATTTTCTACGCTAAATATGTAGATATTTTTAATTTGGACACATTTTTATACAATTTATTTCTATTTTTTTCTTTCATTCGTCTAAATAAATGAGAAAATGGTCTTTACTTTTTTCTTCACATTTTCATCTCTTTAAACAACACATTGTAAACCAAGTGTTCTTGTATGTTTCCTTGCAATGAGTAATTTGTTAGCATCAACGGTGAAATCAGGGGCTGAGTGATAGAGATAGATATACCTTTATATATCATTGAGTGATTTAGAATTAATTTCACTGTTAATTGTACTTTCCTAAGGACATTACAACTAAATTCCACTAATTCACCTCCAATAGTAACTATTTCTGAATGCTTTATACTTTATCTTATTCAACAAAAATACAAAAGAAACAAGCTTTGTCTTATTGATTTGATTTTTGAATATTGACACACTAGCACTGTCCACTCTCAAACTTTGTAGCTCATTAGTTTCCTTTTTTCAGTATATGATCAAAGCTTCAAATTTTCAGAGTAACAATTTGCTGAACGAAAATAGTTTGCTGACAAACAAACAAGACCAATCTTTGGAAAAATTCGAGACAAAGAATAAGACAGAAAGGTCATTACACCGATCGAGTATAGAAGATTTTTATTAAATATATTTTTATTTTTTAAGTTAACTTAAAATTGAAATTTGTTGTTACACCAAATTATATAATTTAACTTTTAAATATTAAAAATAAATAAATAAAATCTTTTAATTTAATTACGTTAAATATTTTGATGTATCAAAAACTGATTTGAATTGGTTATATCACTGAATACATATTAGTTTAAATATATTACTCAAACATTATTTAACATGTAAAAAAAAATTAACACATGTACATACTACATTTAAAATAATTATATTCATTTATTTTTATAATTAAAAATTAAAATAAAGTTTAGGAGGTAATGATATTTAACAATTTAACAATTTCATTAAAGACACTTTACCTAATCTAAATCTGAATTTAATCTAAATCAATGCAAAATAAAGAGATCAATACACTTTACCAACCCAAATCCTAAAAACTAACCTCAGAATCAAAATCAATTATGAAACTTAATCTAAAGCAATTGAGTCAACACCTTTTCCATTTGTTCTCCCAAGAACAAAGTAGCCCAAAACAGCACAAACAGCAGCCACTATATTCCCTTCTTTCAGCAAAACCTTCACCACAAAACTGAAAATCTCCCTCGTAATCTTCCTTCCCTCCACAACCAAAGTCCTCTTAGGCTTACCAAAGAAAGCCAACAACACCACTATGGCGATCCACGTGACCAGAACCGCAGGCACCACCACAGCAAAAGCTGCCACCATTGAAAGAACCCCAAAAACAGCTCCGAGAAGCAGCGAGGCAGAGAGTGCAGGCCACCAACAAGAAGATGATGATGATGATGACTCAGCTTGCAACTTGTACCACGAAATCATGGACTTGAGAATGTTCCAGGAAGATGTGAAGAGCAAGCCATAAACAAGCACAAAAACACATACCCAGGTTCTCCTTTTGCTCATGATTTGAAGCAGAAGTATAACGTAAGAAGAAGAAGAAGAAGATGGTTTGATTGGTGAAGTGGGTTGCTCTTTCACTTTTCCCATGGACTTGTGACAACCTCGGAAAACTAGTACCACCAATGGCCAGTCTGGTTTTGCTTGTCTCTCCTAAGTTTAAAACTTTATTGTACTATTCCATCGATAAGCGCGTTTTGGTTCTTTTCTGGAATCTGGGTACCTCTCTATTGTTGCTACTACGCTATCTCTGGCTTTTGGGACCATGAAAATGAAGTTACTGCTATAAAATTGTACCCTTGTTGGCAATTTAGTGGAGTGCACCTATGTCTTATTATGCTTGGGTGAGCATTTACAACCGTTTAAATTCTTATCCCTTTCTTTCTTACAATCCATTTTATTAATATTTTATTCTTATTTAATATTGCTAAAGAATTATAAAAGAAAAAGTGAGATGTCAACATATTAAACTAAGTTAAAATAAAAATTAAATGATTGATTACAAAATTAATAAGATGGATTGTAAGATAGGATAACAAATTAATTCTTCTGAATAAGTATTGCTCTTTTCTACTTTGAGTACATCTATTATCTTTGTCACCTTCATGATTTAACCTTTGATAACTTGAAAGTTAGACGAAAGAATTGGAAATTCTCTTACCTTATAAAAATGATGATAAATGAAACTATTTGTTTCTGTAAATATTATTTGAATTGATTATAAATTCTTGTATTAATTGGTTTATATTATTTTTAAATTAAATATATTTTTAGTCTTTTAAATTTTTATGTGAAATTAAAATTTGTGTATATTTGAAATTTTAATATATTTTAGTTTTCACAACTTTAAAAATGAATGAATATAGTTTTCTTAATCTAATTACATTAAAATTTTTTAACGTGTTAAAATATTTTACTTTACATTAACATTTAAAATGTTTGTATACTTTGACACGTTCCACTTCAATATTAATTAGAAAATATATGAGACGTTAAAAATATTCAATTTAATTAAATTAAAATAATTATATTCATTTATCTTTAAAGTTTTAGCAACCAAAATATATCAAATTTTAAAATATAAATCAATCTCAATTTGGCGTGAATATTCATATCTAATTCAAGAAAACACACTTTAATCCTACTTTTATTATTCTTTAAATTATTATATATTTTTTTATGACATTTTGTAGTTTATTTCTAAAGTATATTTGATATATTTTTATATAATTATTTTAATTTTATCAAATTGTTATTTAATTTTTGGTTTAATTACTCGTATAGTACCCAGTTTGGGGCTAGTGTGTCAAATAGGTACCCGCTTTTAAAAAAGTGTCAATTGCATCCCAACTTTCGAAAATTGCTTCAATTAGGCCCTTTTTAGACAGAGTTGACTAACGCCGTTAGTCAACGTGCCACGTGTCAATATGTGGTTTTTTTGATTTTTTTTTAATTTTAAATTTTTTAAAAAAAAATTAAAAATGCCACTTGTCAAGTCCCTGTGTGTGACATGTGGCATTGTGAGTGCCACGTGGCATTGTGAGTGTCACGTGGCATTGCAATGACACGTGTCAGTATCGCTATCAGATGTGTGTTGATTTCGATTTAGTCCCCATTTATGTTTTTTCGTTTCAATTTAGTACCTACTTATGTGTATTTGATTCAATTTTGACCTAATATTTTTTAATAATTAAAATATCTTTTTATAAAATTAAAAGTAATTAAGTATAAAAGTTTTACAAAAATTAAGTATTTGATATTTATATTAAAATTTAGTGGTAAAAGTCATTTTATTAAGTCATTTTTAATAAAAAAAAATCAGTATAACAATCATACCAATAGAAATTTTGATTTAAAATTAGTAAGATACAATATTATTCTATTTTAAAAAAAAATTAACAAAACATGAGTACTTAATGAAAAAGTAATTAATAAAGTAATATGTTAAAAAGTCGTTTTTAATAAAAATATTAGTATAACATTTATACAAATAATAAATTTGGTATGAAATTGAGAGAAACATTATAAATATTAGTACTTAATTTTGTAAAAATATTTATACTTAATTATTTTTAATCTTATAAAA
>Ga0099822_1006890_pt1 | contig 14747 bp, 9 predicted proteins | sample CowpeawhiteBW_FD_76839 | JGI IMG/M metagenome (GOLD analysis project Ga0099822, IMG submission 76839) | Root nodule microbial communities of legume samples collected from California USA - Cow pea white BW | ecosystem: Host-associated > Plants > Roots > Nodule | place: USA: California | collected...
AACTAAGTTCATCAATGTTGTAGTTTGCAAATTTAATAAATGTTTTGGTTCACATGAAATTTTATTTGGTATTCTAATATAAAATGTAAACAATTATAATTTATTTTAAGGTATTTGGCATCGTTGAAAATGTTCCTAATATTGAATATTTCATAATATTATGTATAAAAATTAATATTGAAGTAGTTAGAACACGGGTACGGGTATGGGTACGAGATTATACCCGTTACCCGGTGGGGATGGGGATGAGAAAAAAGTTTGATACCCGTTGGGTTTGGATATGGGGATGGGGATGGGGATGAATTTTTTATGCGGGAATGGGTATGGGATAGCGAAACCCGTCCCCGCCCCGCCCCGTTGCCATCCCTAGAGTACAATTAGAAAGATACATTAACGCTCCGATAACACTAAGATATGGTACTTTTGGACCAAAAAGGTTTTCATCATTTTCTTGAGGTCTAAAAGAGTCTTTATCATATCTAACAGCCTCACAACCATTGGAGTGCATAATAGATGTGACTTGCCCATTTAGAACCTTTTAAGCAACTTCATTATATAAACTTATTGATGTATGAAAACACATTTATTTAAATACTCAATTTCTAATCTCAAACAAAACTTTGCCCTTCCAAGATCATGCATCTCAAATTCTTTCTTTAAACAATCAATTGTTTTTGTGAGCTCATTAGGAGTTCCAACGATGTTTAAGTACATAAACAATAATTATGACAAAATCATTTTTGAATGTTTTAATATAAATACAAGGACAAATAAGATCATTTTTATACCATTCCTTTAAAAGTACTCGATAGTTATACCACATATGTCCTGATCTCTTTAATCCTTAAAGGGGCTTGTTCAATTTTATTGAATAAGCCTCTTTAGAATTTGCTTTGTTGGCCAAATTAAATCCTTTAGGAAGTTTCATATAAATATCATTTTCAAGAGAACTATACAAATAGGCTGTAAAAATATCCGTAAATTCAGACCTTTTTGTGCAACTAGGCTAATTAAGTATCTAAATGTTGTTGCACTCAATATTGGTGAATATGTCTCTTCAAAATCAATATCCGGTCTTTGTGAAAAATCTTGAGCAACTAACCATGCTTTATATCTAACAATCACCATTCTCATCTCGTTTTTGTACAAAAATCCATTTGTACCTAACAGGCTTTCCACCCTCAGGTGTGTGAACTATAGGTCCAAAAACCTTTTGTTTAGCAATAAAATCTAAATATGCTTCTATTGCATATTTTCATTTTGGCCAATCATTTCTCTGTCGACAATCTTCAATGATCATTGGTTCTTGATCTTTCACTCATAACATTCATCATTATATTATATGCAAAAAGTCTCATCAATGTTGACTTCGTTTTGGTTTCATATCATCTTATTCATGATATAATATATTGAGATATCATCTTTTTTAATAATGTTAGGTACTTGAGGTTATTCTAGAACCGAATCATTAATTATGTCAAATAGGTTTTTTGGGTTTTCCATCATTTCGATTATATCATATTCCATTTTAGCTTATTTTCTCATTCGAGAGTTTTTAATCTTTGGAACCAATAAAACTGTCATGATTCAAGCGTGTCTTTGCAATCAACAGAGCTAACACCCTTCATGCGTGTTATAAATTAATATCAAATATATTTGCAACAATAGCATTTGGTATATATAATTTAATTAATTACACTTAATGATAATTAATATAACTTATACAAATTTATTCTTTAATAATTATTTCATTAGAAATCAAATTCATGATCTGCACTTTAGTATTAATTATTGGATCAAATCTCATATTTACAACTTTAAGATTTTGTCGTTGAAATATGTTGACATAACATAAAATTTAAGACTTAGATATAAAATAATATTCTGGGTTATTGGAATATGCCGACAAACATAAAATTTAATACCTTTGATATAAAACAAAATTTTAAAAACATCAACAACCAAATAAAATTTTAGTTTAAGTGTCACTGTTGTAAAAGAGTTCATATGTTGGCTGGATTTTTGGTACTATTTTTCCATTAGAGTAAAAGTTACAAGAATGTCTTAAAACTAAATAAATTCAAACTTCATATAACTATTTTTGCAAGGAAGATATAGACAATTTGGGGTTTAGTGTCAATTTCTTTTGATGAGATGCTGGTTGGTATTGCACAGTGGAATGTTTAGGTGTTTGGACAAAAATCAAGAGGGGGTGAATTGGTTTTAAGTGGTAAAATTAATACTTTTAAAATTTTCTAAAATTTTATTAATTAAATCAAATATTAATTCCTTTAAGCATAATAGTAGATGAAATGAAGAGATAGAGAAGAAGATTGAACACAAGTATTTATACTGATTCGGATCAAAAGACCCTACGTCCAGTTGTTAATCTCTCAAAAACGAGATTAACTAAATCACTAACAAATATCAGATTACAATCAGATAATAAAAGAGTAAAGAAAGAAAACACCTTTCTTGAACACACAAGAGATGAACACTTTTCTCTGAATCACACAGAGAACCTTGACCTTAGCTTTCCTAGCAACAACAGTAGCACTAAATCTCCTAAAACACCTCTCAGGAAAAGTTATCGCTCTACTCACACTAGGTTTTTCAAAGCTTCTTTTGAGAACACTCTTTGCAGTCACAACACTAGCACTCTAGCTTCTCAAAAAGGTAAGTTAGAAGTAACTCTGATGTTTCTTAAATAGGGGTTCTGAAAATTAGGTCAAAAGCTGAACAATCGCACCCAACTGACCAGGATAATCGATTATCACTAGTGATAATTGATTATTCCAGTGTGTTTTATGAAAACAAGTTTTTGAACAGATAATCGATTATCAGAGGTGATAATCGATTATTCCAGTGCTTTCCTGAAAAAATTAACCCAGCTCAGGATAATCGATTATCACTTTGATTTTTGCATATTGATTCTAACTATTCTAATTACACTTTACAAGATAGCTTTAAACATAACAACACATGTTCTTCATAGAGACTTCCAGATGGCTTTTAGACTTCTTTTAGCATCATCAAAATCTTGCTTCAGCATTTAGACTTGTATTTCCTTTTGCCAACAATGCTCCTCTTTTCAATTTCTATTTTCATATAAAATATATATTTTTTTATACACGTTAAAAATAAAATGGTAACTATTTATTTAAATAATTAAATATAAAAAATATAATTATATTGTTTATTGAAAAATAAATTTACTATAGTTTATAAGTATGTATAAAAAAATAATGTTAGCAATAAATATAAATAAAAAAAATAATAAGTGTGTGTGTGTGTTTGTAATTAGTACTTTTAAATATGTTTATTATTAAACATACTTTATAGTTTTTGAAGTAGTCTAATTTATTAAAAAATTATTATTTTTAAATAATATAATATCTTATTGATTTTAATACGTATTTTTTACAATTTTGAGTTTATTATCTGGTTAATTTTAAAAATTAAATGTATGTATTTATTTATTTTATTTGTAGATTAAATTCTTTTGGTTGTATTTTTTACTTTTTATTTATTATAATTTTTATATTATATATATATATATATATATATTATTAATTTTATTTTATACAATGTGATATTAGTTACGGTGTTGATTAAAAACAGTAGTTAAACATAAAAATATTAAAAAATAACAATATATAAAATAAGATTATTATGACTTGTTTGAAGCATTAATTAATAAAATAAATAATAAGAATAAGATGATATTAAAATAAAAGTATAATATAAATAATTAAATAACAAATTAAAGAAATAAATATGGTAATATTATTTATGTTTGATATTTTGAGAATAATTTTTTTATGTTAAACATAAATTTATGTAAGAAAAAATTAAAATTGTTTTAGCTTATCTATGAAATAAAATTATTTTAATGTATCATTTAACATAATTCACTTTATCTTGTAATTTTTCTAAGAAATGCTGTTGAGAAATTTGTTTGAAAATGGTTAACATCTACTTTCTTTGATTCACTCATTGTTAAAAATGACAAAAAGGTAAAGTGTTTCACTGCTCTTACCTTTATAAACAAGTTAAATCTTTATTCTCTTTTCATATTGACGTAATTAAATTTTCACGAACCAAAACCAATTGGTTATTTTCAATGAATCTTGGAGTTGCATATTACTTAGTAATGGTGGAGGAGAGAGAAACCCAAAAACATTGAATATTAATGGTACCAGAAGATTGAGTGGGTGGGTGAAATCTTGGTGGCTATCCAAAAACATTGTGTGAATGAATGTTGACTTCCTCAATTTGTGATAAACATGTAGAAGTCATCAATGGCAACACTGAAAACACAATCAATGGCAGCTTTGTTGTGTTCTTCAATGGTGGTAGCTAGTCACGAGGGTCAAGAATATCCACTAAATTTGTGAATGTCGTTTAGGATCATTGTGATCAAGACGTAACTATGTTCTCATAAATAGTCAATTCTTATTATAAGTACTAATTCATAATATATTTTTTTTATTAACTATTTTCACAAACATACCTTTGATTATGAATGAAGTTTTTGAGTTTAACAGCCACTAAATAAAATCATCTAAAGTCTTATGTTATTTGTAATATAACTTTCTTCTTATTTTAAGAAATTTCTTTTAACTGTTCATGTAACACTTAAAAACTTGATATAAAGTTTAACATACCATAAAAATACCTGATCTTATCCAAAAATTAGCTGTCTTTTTTTTTTTCTTTGTTTATTCTTCATCACGAAGTACATAAGTCAAGTCAATTTCTTAGAAAAGAAATCTAGTATAATTGCAAGAAGATAGCAATAGTTACTAAAAATCTAGTATAATTCCAAGAAGATGGAAATAATTAGGTGGTGTATAACATCTATGTCACATTGGGGTTTTTTTTTTTAAGGAAAGTTTAAAAATAAGATGAAAAAGAAAAAAAAAAAGAAAAATAGAATTAGGAGTAGAAGTTGTTTAGACTTGAAAAAGAGACAAGAGACATAAAAAATGAGTTAAAAATTAATAGGTAATTATAGAGCTATCAAAACTAGTAACTCGGTCCGACCCGCTTCGACCCATCATGGGTTGATTACTTAGTGAGCCAACCCAACCCGGCTCATTAGCGAGCCAAAAAAATTCCAACCCGACCTGGCCTATCGCGGATTTGTGATTAAACGAGTTGACTTACGAGCTCACTTAATTAAAAAAAATATAATTTTTTTAATTTTATTTTTAATCAAAACTGGATTATAATTCTAATTAAAATTTAAATAAACTTTAATATAATCCAAATATAATCCAAAATCACAAAAATACAAACTATCTGTGTGTTGGCTAATAAAAAACAACTTAACATAACCCAAATATAAAGCCCAACTTAACCAACTTAACAAAAATTAGTTGTGTGGCCCTTTATTTGCGAGTTGCTGAGCCAACTCGAATCACCATGGGTTTAACTCGTGGTGAGCCAGGTTCTAAGTGAGCCAAGTCAAAAATCAACCCGTTTTGAAATTTGTAAAAAAATTTGAATCCAACCCAAACCTGTGCCGGGTTGACTCACGAGTTTCAACCCATTTTGACAGCTCTAGGTAATTATAATTAATTTGAAAGAATATATACTTTATATAGTTAGATGGTTGAAGGGATTGACAAAGTATATTGCTTTAAGATTTAAACAAAATTAAATAAAAACAGAAATACGCATGTAAATTCACACGTTTTTTTAAAGTAAAATAGAGACATTTACTAGTAAAGACAAACTTCATGACATAATTGATTATAAATGATATATAACGAATTATGTGAGTATGTATTACAGCATACTGAATCTGTGTTTGCTATACAAATGAGAGTTAAATGAAGAAACAGCATTCCCCACCATCACTGTCTTTCTTGATCAGATTGAATGTTTTAAAGGGTATAATGAGATCCACACAACAAACCATTCACTTATCTTCACATAAATAAAAACAAAAGGAGAATCTAAAAATTTAGTTGATTCCTTCCTCTCCACATTATATGAATATAAGTAAATAAAAACTTAGTTGGAGAAAAAAAAAACAGAAAAACAAAAAAAATATTAAAATGTAGGTCTAAAATTATAGTAATTAAAAAGTTAAAATTTTAATTTTAGAATCTAAATTTTCTTTTTCCTTTTTCCTTAACCAAATTAACGTAAATTAGTGGGCGTTCTTACTTAGTGTATAAAAATGTAATAATTATTTGTTAATTGTTGAATTAATAAAAAGTATCTTTATATGGAAAGTTGATTTTGGTTTTAAATCTACCTCACATACTTTTGTTTTTATTGCATATATAGTTTTTGGTTTTAAATCTACATTACGTACTTTTGTTTTTATTGCATATATAGTTTTATTTCTTTTTTTCCTTATAATTATCTTTCTACATACCTAAAATGAACTAACTTTTAGGATTGTTTGCTTGTCTACACACCTAATATTTGGAGATATAAGATCGATTTAATAAGTTTGGAAAAAAAAGTGAGACATGTTTTATTTCCTACTAACAACTAATATTAGCAATTAAAAAAAATCTTAGTCCAAAAATAGTTTATAGTAATTTTCAGTTTTACTATATGGTAATAATATTATGTCTTGAACGAATTTTTTTTTTTTAGATTTTGTAAAATTAACTAGTTTTGATTTATATAACATAAATATAACTAAAGTAGATTCTAAATTAACTCAATTTTGTAAAATTCATTTATAAAATAAAATTTGTCCTCACTTGTATTATATAAATCCGTTTTATTTCTAATTTCTTATTTCTAATTTCTAATTTATAACATATGTCCAACACTTCCTCTTATGTTAAGTCACATACACTTTAAGTATGTCTGACAAAACATTAATATAGTCCTATGAGAGAAGTACCACAAATAAAAAAAATATATCATTAATATGCATTTTAAATGACTCTGTCACAATTTAAAAAAAAAAAATAAATTTAACAAAAACTTATATAAAATTGAGTTAAACCAAACCTGCATGATAAGAATTTATTCCAAATAACAGTGACCCGTGCTTGAAATATAACTGGTACCACATTTGATTTGATGTCTCCAAATAGAAATCTGGATTTCTAAAATATTAATTTATTTAAAAATGAGCTTTAATAAAAACTAAAAGCATATAATTTCATATTTTAAAGAAATTAACACTTTGCAAAGATCAAAATAAAAGTTTATTCATTTCGTAAGAACTAAAACCTTCAATTTTAAGTAATTGAAAGATTGAAGACAAATGTTTTTTAATGGAAAACAAAATAAAAACAAATACAAGTTCCTTCATACAGTGAGTTATTGAAATGAATAAAGAACTAATAGTTGCCTTAAACGTAAGATTGTGTGTGGTGAATTCGACTTTATTTGACGTGGATCATTCCAATCCAGGGAATGAAAAAGTAACAGCAGAACATAGTTTGATCCCACCATCTTCTCATCACCATGCTTATAAATGCAGCAGTTGGACAAACACCTTCACCACACCAACCCAATCAACTTTCACACCACCCTTCACGTCTTCATCAAAAAATGTGTTCCAAAAATGGAGATTTTTCTGTGACTGTGACCAATGAAGAGGTGGTGGCAGCGATGTTACCAATGCAGGAACATTGGCTTCCACTCTCCAACCTTGACCTCCTTCTACCTCCATTGGATGTAGGAGTTTTCTTTTGCTACAACAACCCTATTCTCACACCCACAACCATGGAAGATTGTGCCACCAACAAAATCACCTTTGGAACCATGGTGGGGTCTCTGAAGAAGGCCTTGGCACAAACCCTAATCTCTTATTATGTGTTAGCAGGTGAAGTGGTGCTCAACAATATGGGTGAACCTGAAGTTCTCTGTAACAATCGTGGTGTTGATTTTGTTGAAGCTGAAACAGACATTGAACTCAAGAACCTCAACTTTCACAACCCAGATCAATCTATTGAAGGCAAGTTTGTCCCGAAGAAGAAAAATGGTGTACTTGCTGTCCAGGTACAACTTCGTTTTTCATATTTTATTTGGTTATAAAACTTTTTCTTCAAATATACTTAGAAATCAAACTTGAAACTATTTTGACTTTAAAATGTTCTGTTCACAGAAATATAATATTATTTACTGATAAAAAAAAAAATCAAACTTGAAACTACTGACCTAAAGAACACTTGAAAGTACTTGTTATAATGTTAGAACGTGTGGTTGTTATTTTTTTTTTGTTCAAAAAAGAATTTCGAGAACCATCTTTTTCTCAGACACTATTTGGGAACTTATTCTTTATCGTCATGTGGGTTTATCATCATGTGGCTGCTATTTTTTTGTGCAAAAAAAAAAAAAAAGAAGATATTTTGATAACCATCTTTTTATCTATTTGGCAACTATTCCTTTATCAACATGTGGCTGGTATTTGATGGAAGGAGACTGATTTGAATGAGAGAAATCGATTTCACGAAAAAAACGTGATAGAAAAAGAAAACAGAATACTAGGATTAGAGTAGTTTAATTGATTCTCCTACATGGATTTACCCTAATGCAGGCAACATCACTGAAGTGCGGTGGAATAGTTGTAGCGTGTTCATTTGATCATCGCATTGCAGATGGGTATTCAGCAAACATGTTTCTGACATCATGGGCCGAGATGGCCAAGCCCACCAAGCCCACAACTATGAGCCCATGTTTCCATCGGTCCCTCTTCACTCCTCGTCGTCCATGTTCTGTTCCTCATTCCCTTCACCAAATGTACACCCCCATTTCCAAGCTCACCCCTGCACAAACCGCAACCACCCCTCTGTTCAGTCGCATATACTACGTAACTGCGGAGAAGCTTGACAGCATGCAAGCCCTTGCGAGTGGCAATGGCGGAAAACGAACGAAGCTGGAGAGTGTGTGCGCGTTGTTGTGGAAGATGGTTGCACGTGCGGCTTCAAGAGAGGGGAGGGGCGAAAGGACGGTGGCGAAAGTGGGGGTTGTGGTTGATGGAAGGAGAAGACTGTGGAAAAGAGAGAAAGCGAAGGAAGCGATGATGGGGAGTTACTTCGGGAACGTGCTTTCGATACCCTTTGGAGAGAAGGTGGTGGAGGAGTTGATGGAGAAGCCGTTAGGGTTTGTGGCCGATGCGGTTCACGAGTTGTTGGCGGAGGCGACGACGGAGGAGCATTTTCTGGGGCTGGTTGATTGGGTGGAGGGTCATAGACCGGAGGGAGGGGTGGCAAGGATATACTGTGATGGAAGTGAAGGAGGGAAGTTTGTGGTGTCTTGTGGGCAAAGGTTTTTGGAGGGGAAGATGGATTTTGGGTGGGGGAAGGTTGTGTTTGGGTCATTCCATTTTCCTTGGGGTGGTGAAGCTGGTTATGTTATGCCGATGAAGAGTCCTTTAGGGAATGGTGATTGGGTTGTTTACATGCATCTTACCAAGGAGCAATTGGAAGTGATAGAGTGTGAGGCTAGTGATGTTTTTAGACCCATAACTTGGGATTACCTTAACCCTAGACCTCTCTCTTAGATTATTCTCATGTTACTAGAAAAATAAATATTGTGTTATTTTTGTAAAATATGCAACGTTTTTTATTTTTTAAAAGGCTGTATATGTCTAGAGAGAGAGAGAGAGAGAGTTTTCATGTATGAACACATGCAAAAGTCTGCTTACGAGTGTAACTTTAAATTGAAAGGAAAAAAAATTGTACTCCTTCCTTGATATGTTATCTATCACTAAATTAACTTTTAAATATTTGTGTAGGAGAAATTGTGATATTATTGGAGTTGATTAAATCGATTGTAACAATATTTTTAACTTCGTGTACTCTAACTTCATATAACTATTTTTAATTTTTTTTAATAAATCAATATTTGTTTTAGAGTTTGGAATAATGTCTTCTTAGTTGATGCTAATAAAGTTGAATTGGTCAACAATATTAACCGTTTTTAACTCTTTTTTTTAAGGGTTAAATATGTTTTTGGTCCTTCAAGTTTCAGCGAAATTTAGAATTAGTCCCTCATCAAAACTTTTGACCAATTTAGTCATTCATCTTTCAAAATGCGTGAATTTAGTCTTTTTAATCAAATTTTATTAAGTTTATCTGACGTTTTAAGCGCATTTCATGATAATATTTAAATTATTTATATTGTTTAACACATTTTTGCTTCAATGTTAACTTAAATACTATCATGAAATATGCTTGAAACGTCAAATAAACTTAATAAAATTTGGTTAAAATGACTAAATTCAAGCATTTTAAAAGATGAAGGACTAAATTGGTATAAAGTTTTAATGAGGGACTAATTCCAAAATTCACTTAAACTTGAGGGACCAAAAACATATTTAACCATTTTTTTAAATTTATTTATGTTAGTGTTCAACTAACATAAGTTAATAAGTTAAGCAAATCTAATTAAAATAAATATCAAATATGAATAAGGTTAAGTTCGATCAAGTTGACAATTTTTTTTAATATTTATTTTTATTTATGGTATCAGATGTTAGTTTTATTTATTTTGTTATTTATTTAAGTTAATATTGATTTGATTGATAAAATATAACATCTTTTAAATTTGGTTTTGTTGTTGTCAGCTTGACCCTAATTTATATAATATATCAATCTATGCGTTTTAATGACAACGAATAATAATTATTTAATTCAAAAGTTTATGTTTAAAGTTCACAAATTTCTTTATTCACAAATTTTCTCACTTACTCTTTATATAAATTATACTCATTTCATTCATTCACACTCTATTATCCACACTCATCTCTTTCATACATACATATTCACACTCATCTCTTTCATACATATATGTGTATCAAATATTACCTAACTTCAGATTAAGGTGATGAAAAACTATCCAAATTTTTAGATCTAATTTATAAATCAAATTTATATTGCTTTAAGTTCATTTTAATGGATTTATCCTAGATTTATATCCACATTTTTAGATTTTAAATTCATCCCACTTAATTGAATTTTGATTGAATCTAAACTAAATAATTTTTTAGATTTTGAAAATTCAAAATCAAGTAAGGCGGTTGTGGACTAGGTAGTCATCAAAATCTACATTATCCTTTCCTTTTGTATTAAAACAATCGCAATAGGAAATCAAAACAATCATATGATAGATTAAGCTAATTAAAATAAAATAAATATATAACTGAACAAAAAACATGTTTATTTTAGTGTGCTTCACCATATTTCATCTCATATGATTACTCATCATCAAAGTACTATTACAAACAAATTTTGGCGATAAAATTTTCTCAATAGAGAAAAAATTTGTCAGTAAAGCTAAATTTACCGACAGAATTTTGAATTTTAATTATTAAAAAAATATTCATCGATAATGAATTTATTGGTAAATTAAAATTTTTATTATTGACTGAAATATTCGTCAATATTAAATTTGTTAGTAATTTAGAATTTTTAGTACTAATGGATAATTTTATCAGTAAATCCCATCAGTAAAATAGGTGTCAAAATTTTCGCTTTGGGCTTTCACTATTTCATGGTAAAATATGTTGGTAGTTGATTTTTTGTTAAATTTGCCATAAACTCATTAGAAATGATTTTTTTTAATCCATCGGTGATTGAATTCTTTTTGAAAAATCGTTAGTAAATGTGTGGGTAATTGATTTTTTTAATTTTTTGGTAAATAATTGTTAAATTTCTTTGCCAAATCCAACAAAATATTTGATATAAATTAATTAGAGATGAGTGAAAAGAAAAAGGAAAGAAAAATATAAGAATAAAGAAGAAAAGGAAGAGGAAGAAGATGAAGCACCAAATCATGATATTTATTGATGATTTAAGACTATGAATAAAGTATTAATTTATTCTTCTACTTTTTTTTATCAAGAAAACAATTATAAAAGTTTGAATCAATTAAACTAGAATTAATTAATTAATTTAGTCCTTCGATTATTCCAACCATACAAATGAGCATACATTAACACTTCATTTGTTCCAAGCGTGTACAATTAAGTTTCCTTTTACACTACACATGTTCCAAACACCTCCATGTGAATATTTACATTTTCACTTACTTAAAAAGATTATCAAAATAAAAAAAATTGACAAGAAATCTAATTAAAGATTAAGATTGAATTACCAACAAGCATTAAGACAATCCTAAAAACATAAATCAGAACTCAAAAAGAATAAACAAAATATACTCTATTGAAGAAAATTAAAGAACAACACATTTATTGTCTATAACCTCATAATCCACTATGAAATTACAAGAGAATCAGCCAAAAAGGTTTAGCCTTCCATGTGGAAGACTACTTGAAGCATAAAGTGATGAGAATGATGATGGAATGCTATGGATAGGGATGGATTCATTGGTGGATGATGAATTTTGTTTCACTGTAGCTCGCCTTTTATAACAATTTTGGATGAACTTTAATTACTGCTCATATACACTGAATATCTATACTAACTACTTCAATTGTAGAACTTAACGTGTAATAGAGCTTCACTTTGATCAGTTTTGTTTGGATTTTGTGCATAGATTTAAGAGATTAAAATAAGTTTAAGTTCACAAAATACTAAATTTAATAAACAACATTATTTGGTGTCAAGAAGTGCCACACTCTTGTGAAAATAATAACCTTAACAATAGCTTTATTTCACAAAAATTTAGTATATGATCCAATGGGCCCCAACGTGTTAAATGATATATGGTAGATGAGGTCTTCCAGATGATACACATAAGACAAAAATATCATACGAGTAAGCTAGTAGATGAGTTAATCAAACGATTCTGGTGCAACACTTAGTAGATGATTTTAGCAAAGCGTATTAGATAAGTCTAACAATGTAATGACTTGAGCAATACAAGCATCAAATGATGCAATCACTAGACAACTTCAACAATATGATGGCTAAACAACTTGTCTTATGTCATCTTCTCGTTTCCATCTTTAAAAACACTTTATTTATTCTTCAAGCTTATGATCTCAACTTTCCTTAGTTACTTGAAAATCTCTAATTTAATCATGATTGCATCGTCTATATAGTCATTAGTCAATTCATCATTTAATCTTCTATAAACAATTTATAGTCAAAACACATGCCAGAGTGCTTAGAAAATATCTATCACTAGTGCATTTTAAACCTTTTACATCGCAGTATATGTCTCGGTTTCTACGCACCCGCTGTATATAAGCACGCAGTGGCATTTTTGTAATTAAAGTCATCTTTTATGCCTCGGTTGTTATACTAACTGAGACATATCGCTTAAAAAAAATTTGACCACTGTGTTGACCCATAATTTGATTTTTTTTTACTGAAGCAATATGCCTCAGATCTTTTTTTAACTGAGGCAGTAGTGAGACAATATGCTTCGGTCCAGCTGCTACCCGAGGCAGTAGTGACCCTTTGTAGGGTTAAAAAACCCCATTTCTTTGTTGTGCAGCGGCGCACTTTTGCAATCTTTCATCTTCTCTGACGTCCAGCGCAGCTCCGAGCTATCCCACACACCTCCGACGTGCTAGGCCATCATTTCGTCGCTTGCACCGCACCGCCACTGCATCGCCTGCACTGTCGAGGAGGTTTCCGGCGCCATTGTGGCTTCTTCTTCTTCGACCAACCATCATTGTTGTTGCACCATCGAGGAGCCGTGCACTGCCACTGCCGCATGACCTAGTTAGGGTTATCGGCTTTAGGTATTTTCTCTACTTTGAACGTTTGCCATTGGGGTTTTGTCTCTCTTTGTTCTGCTCCACCAGATAACCATTTTGTCTGTCTAATTTTTTTCTTCACAGCGTTTTGAGATCCTTATCCGCTGATTGGAAAAGATGAGGTGCCTTTACTTTTTTCTTTCATTTGCTTCTGTTCACCGTTTTCCTCCCTATTTCTTATGCTTTTTCATGTGTGGCAGGTGGTGGAGGGGGAGAGGAAGGGGGAGCTGCTGCTGCTCGATAGGGAGAAGGGGGAGGATGGGGGGAGTGTGAATATGTTTTTGGTGGTGAATGGGTCACCGGAACCGACGGCTGCAGCAATGCTGTCTCAGCTCAGGGATGTGGAGAGGAAGCGGAAGGGAAGGTCCAGCGTGAGTAAGAAGTCCTTGAGCCTCGACTAGTTTGTCGTGCCGCAGACCGTGTTTGCACTCACTGACAAACCAGTTTGCTCCTTTCAGGGACATCTACATGATGTTCTTGATCTCTCATGGTCTAAGTCTCAGGTTAGCTTCCAATTTTCATATGGGTTTTGATGTTCTTTGGTTCTAGAAAAGTGTTCAATTTCAATGTGTCAGTATAACTGTACAGAGTATTTTGCACTCCTGTACATTATTCATTTTGTACATTATTCATTTTTTCTGTTAACTGAACAATTCGCATTTACTGAACTATTGGAGTGAGTTTTCTCCTCTATATTTTTGTTGTGGAGTAAGCTTCAGAGTGATGCCTTGCGAGAAACTATCACTGGAATCATGGCCTTGTGGAGACTATTGAACTTCTTGTGGTTTCTAGGAAGTGATACTTAACATTTAATATTTGTAAAAAGTTATTAATATCTAAGTTCAACAAAATTTGAATAACTTTGAAAGTACTAATTTGTTTGTGTATAAACTTGATGTGACTATTTCTTTGTTTAAGCTGCTGCAGGTGAATTCAATAAAGAAGTATGAAGCAGGGAGGAGATGAACCGATATTATGATGATGGCGATCCTTGATGGCTTCCAAAAGGCATGTTCTATTGACTTTGCACCTTTTAATATTCTGCTATCACCACTCAACAAATGTATCATTTTCTTTCATTATAATCTCAATC
>Ga0099822_1006894_pt1 | contig 14743 bp, 11 predicted proteins | sample CowpeawhiteBW_FD_76839 | JGI IMG/M metagenome (GOLD analysis project Ga0099822, IMG submission 76839) | Root nodule microbial communities of legume samples collected from California USA - Cow pea white BW | ecosystem: Host-associated > Plants > Roots > Nodule | place: USA: California | collected...
ATAAATATATATATATATATATATATATATATATATATATATATATATATATATATATATATATATATATATATTCAAGGTGGCTTATTATTTTTCTTTATTTAAAAAGATTTATTGTTAACTAATTATTTAAGAGATTTATTTTATTTAAAAGATATATAAAGTGGTTCTTATAATATAAGTTTGTTACATAATATATAAAGTAGTTACTATAATATAAACAAGTTATGTATAAGGGTTATTTCTTAAACAAATTTATTAAAAAGATATCAGATTTATTATGTGTGATTTTCGATATATACGATAGATTTAAAGAGATTATCTATCATTTTATGGTTATTAAAAATATCACCTAAAATCATTTAAGAGTATCTTGGGTGAGAAAGAATGTGACTTGGGTGGGAAAGAATGTAAGAGTGGGTGTTACACTTGGGTGAGAAAAGTGGGTGTTACACTTGGGTGAGAAAGAATGTGACTTGCATATTTTTGAAGGAAAAGTAAGAGTGAGATTAAAACATAGGAAGAAGGTTAAAGGTTCAGTTTCAAAGACGAAGAAGGAAAAAATGAATAGAAAGAGGTAGGGAGAGCTTACATTCTTGTATTCTCGTATTCTTGTTTTCTTGTTTATATGTGATGTATTATTTTTGAGTCTAAATTGTGGAGTTGAGGTTATTTAGTATGATTGTGTTGACATAAAAATATGGATTGTTTGGAATTGTGAATGTATGTGGTGACTCAGCGAAAGGAGGTGAAGGGTAACTTCGTATAGTTGCACTGAAGGTATACTTCGTTGGGGCTTCCAAGAGGAGTAATGGGAAGTGACACATGTATACTTTGCAAGGGCTTTCAATAAGAGTAATGGGAAATTGTCATGACTCTCGAGAAGAGTAATGGAAAGTTGTTTACTTCGTCGGGGCTCTCAGTAAGAGTAATGGGAAGTTGTATACTTTGTCGGAGCTCTCGAGAAGAGCGATGGAAAGGTGTATACTTTTCGGGGCTCGCTTGAAGAGTAATGGGAAGTTATTGGTAAGCTGCATCCGAGAGTTACAAATTGGCTCATAATGCTGATATCATTAATGTTTGTATTTTTGCAGTGTAATTGTATGATGTTGTGAGACATGGTGACTAAGTAAAATTTGGGTGACTGGTTATATTATGATTCATGCATATTTTGGTTATGATGCTTTTATGTTTATATGTTAGTGTACTAGCCTATGCCAACATATAACGTTCTTCCAGCAAAACTTTTAAACTTGTTGGGTCAAGATGGTGGCTAGTGGTTCAGCCTTTATCCATTTAGTGAAATAGTCTACAACCACGATGAGAAACTTGACTTGTCCCTTTGCTAGTGGGAAGGGACGAAGTTTGTCCATTCTCTATGTAGTGAAAGGCCATGGAGTGTTTATGGTATGTTTCACGGGGAAATTCTCTATGTAGTGAAAGGCCATGGAGTGTTTATGGTATGTTTCACGGGGAATTTGATGTAGTGGGCCAAATTTTTAACACTCTTTGCATTTCATGGTGTATTCATGGGTGTCTTTTCTCAACGTAGGGCAGTACTACATGCCTCTTAGTACTCGCGCGGCCATGCATTGGGCTTTAGAGTGCATGTTACATATGTTGTGATGCATCTCGGCAAACACGTATTGGTCATATTCTTAATCCAAACACTTTAGTAGAGGTGTGACAAACCCTCTTCTGAAGAGTTCCCCATTCTATATAGTATAGAATGTTGCTTGTCGTCGTACGTACTTTGCTTCCGTTAGGTCATCGGGGAGTACATTAGTAGTCAGATAACTTAAGATTGGGGTTATCTAGCCTTGCGAGGAAGTTGAAATCTCAAGTACGTGCTCATAATTCCAGCTTTGGCTTGATAGAGTCTACTGGATGAGGGTTCTATGTTGGTATAGTTTCTTTGTTCTGGCCAGTTTGGACAACACATTGACCCTTTCATTTTCTTCTCTTGGAACATGCCTGATTTCAAACTCGTTGAATTGTTCTGAAAGGTTTTTTTACCATCTGGAAGTATTTTTGTAAAGAGCGCTCCTTAATCTGCTAACTTCCTTTTACTTTGTTTGTAACGAGATGAGGGTTGATGTAGCAGTGCAACCTTTTTATTCCTAGCTCATAAGCTACTCGTAGCCACTTCCTTTCTTAGAGGACTCATCGACACTAAGAGACCACCATGTGAGTTATTTCCTTTTTGTTGGGAGCTCAGTAAGGAAATCTGCTAGGAACTATTACTTCATTGATCCCTTATTTTTATAGGTTAGCTTGAACCCGAAGAGTTCTACTGACCATGTTGTCATGCGTCGTGCAAGTTCAGGCATTTGTAGGATTTGTTAGATTGGATAATTTGTGCGAACACAAATATTGAAGCTACGGAAGTAATGTCGTACTGGTTAGACCAAGAAGACCATAGCCATGATGAACTTCTCTATGGTTTGGTGCCACTCTTCTATAGGTTGAAGAGCTCAACTTGTGACGTTAACCGGATATTGCTTCTTGCTCTCCTCCATGACGAGGATCGAGCTAATCATTGAGCGTAATATGTAGGACCTGAAAAATTTAATTAATTAAATAATTAATTAATAAATAAATACGGGTAGTGGGAGCCTTTATGGCATTTAATGCTGACTTTTATGATGTGGAAAAGTACTACCTCAAGTGGTTGAGAGTACTTGATAATGTTGAGAGGACTTGGTTTCAAGTCTTGTGTATGTCATTTGTGTGTTATTTAATTGATTATTATTTTAATAATAATAAAATGTTTGATCATAATATAATCCTAGATTTATAAGGATTATCACGAAACATGACTTGGTTGAATTAGTTGTGCACTTGCTTTGAGATTGGATGGGTGTGTGTTCAAACCTTAGCCTACGCAAAATAACTTCTTTTTTTGCCAAATTTCGTTTTGGCATGAATGGGAAAGATCAGAGAACCCTAGCCGTCTAAAGGGTAGCTTGAAAGGGCTCGAAAAACCTTCTTGAATGGCCATTGATTAACTATTAAACACCTTCTAATGGTATTTTCGGTTTAGCCATTAAGACACTTAAAAGTAGAGTGTAAAGTGAGTATAGGAGTGGAAGTAAGGAGAGGAAAAGGATTGTTAGTCATCAATCCAGAGTGGGTTTTTTCTATCACAAAGGTTATAAGAATTTCAATTGGAAGCACATAATCCAAGTCAAGGGAGCTGTTTAATTGTTGTATTTGATTTTATATTCGTAATTGTGAATTGTATGAGATGTATGGATTATTTTTCTGTGTTTTCTCTGGACTGTGTTGGATTCTAGAAATTTCCAAAAACTCCCTAGCGGTGTTGAAGCGCTCGTCAGGCGACTCATACATTTATGCGTTTTCTGGGCTTTTGGGGATGAACCGCTAGGTGGTGATGAACACCCACCATGCGACTCATGGGACTTTTGGCACGTTTTATAGGTTCTGTGATTTTTGGGTTATTTGATCAAGGGAAAAAGGGAAAATTATTTGTTGATTAGCATTGAACATTGAAATCATTGAAATGTGATGTGGATTGAGGTAATAAGATAAATTCGTTATTTAAGGAGTATGGTATGATTTGGACTGTAGTTGAAGATAAATTTCGTTGCGATTGAATTGTAATTAATGGAAAGTGGAATTGAGCACGTTAAAGAGTGGTGGTGAGGGAAATTAATAGGATGGTATGGAGTGTTGAAAATTGGGTTTCATATTGGTGCAGTACCAATCTGGAAATTTGTCCAAAAAGTAATACATCGCCTGACGGCTCCTAGATTGCACTAGGCGCCGATGCGACAGTGGCTACAGTGGGGTTTTCATGGGTTGAGGTTCGTAGGGTTGGAGTTCTATAAATGGGTACTGTAGTTTATACGAAAAGGAAATAAAATAAGGGGACAATATTGGAGGTGTGTCATAGTGGGGATTTGGCATTGATAGTGAATGGTTGAGTAATATGCATGGATGGTAGCAGAGTCAAATTTGGTTTGAGTCTAATTGACTCAGGGTTAACTACAAGAGTGAAAGGGTGCACATGGGGTAAGTACCAATAGGCATGAAAGAAAAATAGGACCACGATGTGCTATGATAGAAACTCTAAGAGTTTCGTTGGGGGTACCTAGCTTTTCCATAAGTTAACAAAATTGTAACTACTTGAGAGTACATGCTTAGGTCTATATAACTAGCGAATTAATGTATATAAGATGAAGTATGATGAATTGGTTTGTGATTCAAGGTAGCTAGGGATGTTGGAGGAAATCTGGATGGGAATGGAAATGGATTAGTTGCCTTGGGATTCATTCAGCATTGTCTGAAAACTAGTATTTGCACAAGTACTGGTGTAGCTCCTAACGGTGGTGTTTGTCTCGCTAGGCAATAATTACAAAATACGTGGGATATTTGGGCGCGTGACGCTTGGCAACGTGGTTCGTTCTGCTAGGCGATAGCTGCAGGATTAGAGCTTCACAAGCACGTGTCGCTTGGCAGGTTGTGGCATCTGCTAGGCGGTCTGGAACAAAATTTCACTTGGCGACTCTAAAGTAGCGTCAGGCGATAATGCAGAGGCAAGACTGTTGTATGCTTTGCTTGTACGTGGTGTACAATGCTTTGGTGATACCTTAAAGATCGACTTGCTGGAGTGTTCCTTGAGTTGTGGCTCTGAACGATATCCCTTGAGTTATGGCTAAAGATAGAGGGAAAACATGTGGCATTCCTTGAGTTGTGACTCGGAATGACATCTCTTGAGTTGTGGCTTGGGATGACGGATGAACACGAGGAATCCTTAAGTTGTGGCTCAGATTGGCCAGTGTTGCCGGTGTGAGTGTGTGAGTTGTGGCTCGTATAGATTGGGACATTATATTGGGACATTAGCCAACGAGTTTGGTAGTCTTGGGACATTATGAACTATTCTTCGATTGGGAACTCCACCTGGCGTTACGGAGTGTGGTCAGTAGCAGGTTTCCCGCGCGTGTTCTACAAGTTGTGGCGTATAGGTGTGACAACAAGGCATCTTGAGGTATTGAATCAAAGGATAAAGTTCCTTTGATGAGTTTATGTTATATATTGTGATGAATTATTCTATTTTTATCTGTTAGCTCACCCTATTTGCTTGTGATTTGCGATGATCATGGAATACGTTAGACGGAAGCATATGATGTTGCAGGTGGTTCTGGTGAGGCTTAGCATCAGAGACGGGCTAGCTGGGAAAAGCTTTGTGGAGCTTTATTATTATTTTTTCTTTTATGGATTTTGTAAAACTTTATGTTACCCGTTTTTCACATGATATTTGAGTTTTATAAATTGTGGATTTTGGATATTTTTTCTATGTAATAAACGTTTAAATTTTCCTGTATTTTTGGGAATTAAAGCTATCATAAATGAGGTTTTATTCTTATTTCTTTATTTTATTATTTAAATTCATAATATTCAACAGGGATGTTACATTTTGTATCAAAACTTTGCTTTCAAAAGATTTTTTGGGTCTTTCTGGAGTGAGCTTATCGGCTTTTGCTTGCAAGACTATTCTATTGTTATTGATTATTAATTTTTTTATTTGTGTTAGTCTTAACGGGAGCTCTTTGGTGTGAACAACTAAAAATGTGGCGTGCTCAGGCTGTGGCAAATAGGAGGAGAAGGAATATTGTTGGGGCAAATGAGATTTGTAACACCCTAGGTGGATATTACTGGATAAAGCAAATATCATATAATTTTTTTGGAATTAAAGTAATATATAAAGTTCACAAGCATAGAAAAATTTAAAATTTATATCGATGAAGTTCTGATACACTGAATCCTCCTTATTACAAATCCATAAGAAAGAAAAACATCATAAAAACTTATTATAAAATGTGATGAAGGATCATCTCGAATTTAGAGGTGAAATTCGTCTCGAAGGAAGGTATAAACCCTAGAACAAAAATGTGAGAAAATGGAGGACGTCGATTGGTGGTTTTGCAGAACGGGAGGAAACCACACCACTTGGAAGAGATTCCAATATAAGTGAGAAGATCCACCACATTGAATCGGAGATTCAAAGATAAGGATCAGTGGTTCTGAGGAGAACCTCGAGACTTGAGAGAAAACTCATTGTTTCATAAAACTCAAATCTCAATACAAATGTGTCTCACAAGGGCTTATATACTATGGGCCGAAGCACCAAAAGGCCCAACACAACTAAAGGTCAAATAAAGCCCAAACAAAAACATTACAAAAATTATAAAAGAGTTCCTATTCTACAATCTGAAGCTAATCCGAGATCTCTTTGAAGGTCTTGGGCATGATTCCATTGCCTGCTCTGAAATCTCTATGACTATCCCAAACCACATCTCCATCATTGCCTCCGGGTTGGAGAAAATTTCACCTCGAATTTTAGCGATTTATCACCTACAACCAAACACACAAACATAAGTGCTGAAAGTGGACAAACCCAAAGTAGTCTAAAGACAGAATCAAAATGCTATCAAAAAATTATATTGGAATCATGGAAGAGGCCAATTTCTTATTATCAAGGTGCTTGGAGATTGTCCTCCAGGATCAAAGATAAACATGCATAACATATCAAAGAGTTTCAACACAACTATACTATCCACAGTGAAACAAAAAGGAAAACAACCCATAGTAATCAGAACAAGAAAAGAGTGTCCCTGAAATCCCTTAGGATTTTCATGATAGGACAAACACACAAGCAAATGATTAAAGACAGGTTCATGTTTTTCCCATGTTGTTTTTGCCTTTTCGATCATCTTTTCTTCACCCCATTGCTTATGTCATTGCTCCTTAATGCATAAGTCTTCCATAGGCATTAAGACAAAGAGACATTAAGACAATTTAGAATATTACAATCCCTCTATAAGGATTCTGTATCAACCATATATGTAACGGGTGTTAAGAAAGACTATTTCTCTTGCATCTCTCTTCGTTCTTCTTCTTCCTTCTCTTGTCGCTCTTTCTTCTTTTTTTCTCTTAGCTCGTTCTCTTTTATTTCTATTAGCACTTTCTTCCTTTGTTCCCTCTCCAAATTTTCCACTTGTCTTGCTATTTCCAAGATCTCAAATCGTTGTATTTGTACTCTCACCTCTTCACGCTCCCTTTTTGCTTATTGCTCTCGTTTGACTTCGAGCTTTTGCCTAACACTCCTCTTCACCTCTTTAAAGTATACAATGTAACCATGGATTTCCTGAAGAGTCATGTATTTTGCGTTCCAGTTAGGACATTGATAATTTCCATGTCCATATCCTTCACACTTGGTGTACCTAATTGCACTTGTTTTGTTGCTCGACAATGATCTTTTATCATGTTTGTGCTCCCTTCTAAGTTCCCCAAGTTTGCTATTCAGTCAGATGATTCTGGACACAATGAAGTTGATATCATCTATCAAGGTCGAACTTGTATGGAACATTGTGGAGTGCTCAAAATTACTAATTCCTACAATGAAAGAGAGGAAACAAGAACTAACACAAAACACAGTAAGTGGTTAGCACAAGTAATGTGGATAAAATTATCAAATGGGTCTCACCACTCCTTGCGTGTTTACACTCAATTCACTCGTGTTTCACTCTTTAAGTGTATTCACTCGCTTTCAAGTTTCTGTTCAGTTCTTCAAAGAATCTCCAATCAATCCATCAAAATTGAACATCAAAATGAAAGATGTAACGGATCTAAGCTCAACTCATGAGGCCAAGGAAAGGCAAACTCCAAGACAAAACCAAGGAAATTTAAAGACAAACTAAAAAGCACCAAAAGCAAGAAAGGGTTAAACCAAAGAGAGTGAATATGTGACAAACTAAGAGCCTGACAACGAGAAAAACACTTTAAAAGACAAGAGTAATCTAAATAATGTATTTAGAATTACTCGTGGAAATGTGAAACAAAGTGCTCAAGCTAAACTATGATGATCTATTCAAATTCCCACAAACAATACTTCCAACAATTTAGCTCAAAGCACATTATCCCACAACACAATAAACAAAAGAAAAGCAAACTCAAAGGAATATGATAGATAAAAGACACAAGCAAAGCAAAGGTGAACAAATAATGACTCTAAATGGCAAGACTAGGCAAACCAAAATGTGAGAGTGCACTAGAAATGGAACATGAAAACGCTATCGGGACCAAATGCAGCCACCGAATGTTAAGGAGCATCCAAAGTTACCACCGAAAGAGTTAAATTTACCAAAAGTTATAGTTGTTACGTGCACCAAGCTTAGGATGGATTAGCACTGTTGCTACAACGCATGAAGCATCAAGTCTCAATGACAGATGTTGTCCCTTGCCAAAAATTCCAACTACACCAAATTACCTAGAAAGGCTGCCACCGAATGGATTAGACTGCTACAACACCACTGCCAATTCATCACCAAATGGATTAAAGATAAAGGCTACCACTGAGCAAGCACCAAGCACATGGACTACAACGTGCCAAAGGAAACTAGAAATGCTTTCTGCCAATGCTTGAAACTGGTTTTTGTTTGATCAAACTCTCAAAGCTACCAAAATGCACTAAAATCACGACTTTGGTAAAAAATTCTTGCACCAACACATTTCAAAATTTTTTGCACCAAATGGCCTAAGCAAGTTGCGGTGATGAACATGTGGCTGCAGGGGCTAGTTTTGGATCAGCCTATACTTGGCAACGCTGTAGGGAGGGCATAAATTCAGGTGGTCCACCAAAGAGGCTATTGCACTTTGGTAGTTTCATGACATCACAATCTTGTCGTTGGCAAATGAATTAAATAGACCCAAACAAAAAAAATATTGTCCCCTGAACCAATAAATGGAATGGACCATGCATCTACAGCTTCAAATCCAAACTCCACTTGATATTTTGGATCGGACCAACTATAGATGGATCATGTGGTAGCTGCTCTTCTCAGAATTGTAACGCATCAAAAATAGCCAAATCAAATTTAACGTGTGATGAGGCCATCGGCACCGTTAATCAGCGGAATGTGGCTCCAATCGACGGCAAATTGTTGGAATGGCCTCCGACAGTCGTTTATTCGGTGGAAACGACAAGAATTACAACGAAAGACTCTCAAATGGTTTGATTCGCTCTCGTTCTCACACTGAACTCACACACACTATATTTGGAACCCTAGGAGGAGAAATCCTCATCTAAAAGGGAAAGGTGAGCTAAGATGAACGGTGGGAGTATTCTCAACCAAACTAACATTCATCAAAGCTGAAGATTACAAACGATGGCTTGCCTTTTATAGATGGAAAGGCAACCGAGAAAATCAGAGATTAAAGCCATCTAACAATGTTTCCTAATGGCTAAAGGTTAGGGAAGAAATGTGAAACCCTAACGTTAACATATGGAAGGCCGTGAATGGAAACGTAATCTAAAGGAAGAAGAAACGCATGAAGGAGGCCATGAAAAGGTTGAGTGAATCTCAGCAGCGTGAAATAACCCTAGCCGTTGTGAAGGTTTGCGTGATGTTTGGCTGGCAGAGTGAAATGTGAAGAGAGAAGAGTTGCTTGTTCCGTGTTTGGTTGGTCATGCAAAGAAGTGGTAGAATTGGGCTCGTGTCGTGGTGTTGGCTGCAGTAGGATTGTGGTGCTGGAAGTAGTTTCAGCGCAGGCCCAATAAAAGAGAAGGGCGCATGATGCCTTAAATCACTATTGGCAACAGACAGAATCCATAATGTTGGCTGCAACAGCAAATTGGAGACTCCGCTTGATGCAATTGGGCTGCTATATGCATGCCCAATTGTCGCTGCTGCTAGCGTGGAGGTGTGGAGGAGAATTGGGTCGCAGGCCCAATATTAATTAGCAGCTTGGAAAATGACTACAATTAACAAAACAAGACTAATTAGAATCAACCTTTATTTAATTAAAATAAAAGAGATTAAAAGGAATGGGCCTAGGAGTTGGCCTAATGCTATAAGCCTTATTGGGGTCACATCATCCCCTCCCTCTTGAAGAGGATCTGTCCTCAGATCAAGAGGGTTGATAAAGCTCACATCAACCAATTATGGTTCCACCAGGATCAAAAATAAATCTGCAATAATCATCAAACAAAATAGCATTAAAATTATAATGACCATGCAGTAAAATTGATTGGAAAATCTGTGAAAGTGAGCTTATAAATTTTGAAAAAGTTGGTATTAGGCCCACTTCATAAAAACAATGGCATACACTTTAACGAAGATGATATTTGAAAAGAATTTTAGAGTCAAAGTGTGTGTTTGCACAAAATGTGGAGGAGGATGAAATAAGGGAATGAGATGGGGAACAAAATGTTAGAGAGAAAAACAACTTGAAAGATTTAATGATAAAGTGAATAGAGTTTAAAGATGGAAGAACTCCCTTTGAAAATTGGAACTTAATGGAAGGGATTGGTGAAGGATGGAACACCAAATCCTTAACAATGAGTTCCCTTTTTGCTTTTGAAATGAGCTTTAACTCTACCACTTGATATTGTATTAGCTCACTTTCTTGTCTTATGTTCTCTCTTTCCTCTAATTATTTTCTCTCATTCGCTTCATTGGCTTTTCTTAGACTCTCCTCTCTAGCCTTTTCTTCCACATCTCGTTTCTTCCTCTCTTTTATCTCTTGTTCCTCTTGTTCTCTTTGAGCACAAAGCTTCTCAAACTGTTCTTTTTCTCTCTTCTTTTCATACTCGCGAAGCTTTTCAAGTTTTGCTTGCTCTCTCTTATATTTTTCTCTCTTTCTTTGTTCACTCAAGAGCAAGTCCAAATTGTGCTTATAATCATTTTCTAGTCTAGAAAACTTAGCAATGTTTTGGATGAATGCATCCCCAATTTCAATGAAGTCTTCTTTCCTAGCTTGTTGCTCTTTTGTGATCCTAAATGAAAAGGGAATGAAATATTTTCACATGCATGTTTTTAATTCTTAAAATGTATTGATGCATGATTTTCTCCCCTTTTTCACTCTATATTGCCCCTCTTCCCACCAATCAAATGCACGTTCTACAAACATAGAAGTAACATGCCTAAGAATGTCTATTTGACTATACTTAGTAAACATTGGTTTCACCAATTTCTCAATATCCCACATCTAATCTCTAAATGATATTGGTCCTATATCTTCCCCAAAGAATGGAATGTCACTATGAATGGTATGATGCAACTCATTACTACGATTATGCCTACCTAAATGCACACTACTATGCCTATCTACATGCATACAGCTAGAAGAAAAAAAACTCATGTTGCGAACAATTTTTTTTTTTTGAAACACTTTTATCCAAACAAATTTGTACAAAAGAATGTAAGAATTCCTAAAGAGGCACATGATGCCTTAAATCACTATTGGCCACAGACACGGAATCCATAATGTTGGATGCAATAGTAAATTGGAGACTCCGCTTGATGCAATTGGGCTGCTATATGCAAGCCTAATTGTCGCTGCTGCTAGCATGGAGGTGTGGAGGAGAATTGGGTCGCAGGCCCAATATCAATTGGAAGCTTGGAAAATGACTACAATTACCAAAACAAGACTAATTAGAATTAACCTTTATTTAATTAAAATAAAAGAAATTAAAAGGAATGGGCATATGCGTTGGCCTAATGCTATAAGCCTTATTGGGGTCACATCAACGTGAATGTGACAGATGCATCCTTTAAATCTTGCAGTCGAATTTCAACTGCATCGAATGGACCCAAAATCAGCGGTTGCAATGTTCTAACTATTGTACACCACACATTCAATTTGCCACAACTATTTGCTTAAAACAACTAAACTAATTGCACAAAAAATTCAGCCAAATGATTCACTAAAGCATTACACCGCAAGCTTCACAATACTACACTAATTGCTCCAAAAATTCAGCCAAAGGGACGTTATGTGATGCTTCCAAGCACTATCGTAGTAGTGGCCAAGTGCAATAAAGATATGATGAAATGATAGTCTAGTATGATCATTAAAGGTTCCACACTGCACCAAAAGAAAAGTCACCACTCAATCAGAAATACAAAAACTGCACCGCTTGATACTTCATGTATTTGGCTGCTATAAACACTGAAGACAACAAGTGGCTTGACCTAAACTTCAACAAAAGCATCGCTTCGCTGCATCCATAGGCCACAAAAATTATTACTGCCATAACAAGATTGCCACTTCAGCGTGGAAATGTGGGGCTGCCACTACAAGTTCTAAAAGAACACAACCACGTGATGTGCTTTATTGGACAACCTAGCTCACCCTTTCTACACCATAGGCAATAAAGGCCCCGAGTGAGGTAGTTGCAGCAATTTGAGTCTGCCCATGCTGCCAGTTTCCAATGCCACCATTTGACCCCAAATGGTTGTTGCCAATTGCTCTACCACGTGGACTTAAAGACAAAGATGTTATTGCCACTAAATAAAGTAGCACGTCTCTAACTCTACCACATGAAACATCATGCCAGGCGACGCGAGCTGTATGTCTCAATTCTTATATTTTTTGTTTAGTTCAGGGCTGATTTCAATCGGGAAATGAGTGAGTTGTTCAATTGTTGGCTATTGGAGGCTAAAATAGTTGAATTCTCTTGAGATTGGAAGTGAATTGGATAAAATTTGATATGAACAAATTTTAGGGTTGGTAGATTGGGGGGTTTTATGATTTGAGTGAAGATATAGTTAAGTTTGAATATTGAGGCCACGATGATCATGATCACATATGAAATAGTGAAGATAGTCCGAGGGAAGTATCTAGAAAGATGTAGGAGGGTAGTGAAAGTGCAGAAATTCTGGGAATTTGCCCAGAACTGCATGCACCGCCTAGCGGCACGGGGCTTACCACCAGGCGCCATCACACAGGTTTGGATTTACGTGGTTGCGGGTGTTACTGATGGTTCTCGACTTTTGGGGAATCAGGTTCGTGCTACCTATGGAGTTAGAAATAATAATTGGATCGAAGCATTGATGATGATATGGAGGAGTTATAGGTTTGAATTCTATGATTGAAGTGGAAGAGAATGTCATTGTAATACAGTAGGAGCTGCAGTTCGAGTGGGAAATAAGTGTTGTATAAACCGCTATGGTATTAGTCATAATAAGATGTTGCTAGAGCAAATGTGGGATTGTAAGTTAATTGGATTTGCCAAGTTTGAAGAATGGTATAAATATGGTTAAGTATGATTGTTATGTCATATGAAATTTGATGGAGACTCAATTAATGATTGGGTAAACAGTAGAGTATAAGGGCATGAAATTAACAGTGGCATATTGTGACTTAGCAAATAGGGAAGGTTAAACAAGTTTCATTATTGGAAATCTTAGGGTCATGAATATAAATGGTAACAAGAAAATTGGCGACAAGTGAATTCGGTGGGTGTGGAATTAGTTAATCTGGTTCACTACAGTGCTTGGTGCCTATGGCGAGTGTGCCATCAAATCTGGAGTACCTAAACCCGTACTTGACGTTATACTGGTGTAACGCTTGGTGGCAGAACGAGAGTCGTCACGCGATAGCTGCCAAAATAGTGGGCTCGTGGAAAGCGTGCGCCTAGCGGTGAGGGTGGTCCCGCCAGGCGATGTTTACCGAGTTAGTGGGTTCGAGGCACTTAGCACCTGGCGGCATGTATCCCCTGCCAGGTGGTCTGGAAGCATGGTGCGCCTGGCGGCTCGTATGTAGTGTCAGGCGATACAGCAAAACAAAGGTGCTTTGTTTGTTTTGGATATGTGTGGTCTACAAGGCTTTGGTGATACTTCAAAGTCGGCTTGCTAGTGTTCCTTGAGCTGTGGCTCAGAACGTATCCCTTGAATTGTAGCTCGGGATAGGGGTTAAGCACGTGGCATTCCTTGAATTGTGGCTCGGAATGTCATCTCTTGAGTTGTGGCTCGGGATGGCGGATGAACATGAGGAACTCTTGAGTTGTGGCTCGGGTTGGCGAGTGTTGCCAATGTGATTGTGCACATTGTGGCGTGTACGGATGGTCCAATTAGATTGCCCTCCTCAGTATTAAGCTGACGAGTTTGGTAGTCTTGGGACATTACGAATGTTATTCATATTGGGAACTCCACCTAGTGTTACAGAGTATGGTTCATAGCATGGTTTCCTACACGTGCTCTACCAGTTGTGGCTGGTAGGTGTGGCAGCAAGACACCTTGAGGTACTCATTAAGAGATGTATAATACGGATAACATGGTGGTGGCCATGTGGCATGAAATCACAAGATGGAATTCCTTTGGTATATTTATATTGATATATAAATCTCTTATATATATGATTGTTTGATATTACCTCACCTTATCTGCTTATGTTTGGCGATGATCGTGTACGTGATACACGAGAGCATATGATGTTGTAGGTGGATTTGGTGAGGCACAGAGTCGGATGTAACATCCCGTCAAGAAATTACGGATTTAAATAATAAAATAAAGAAAATACTAAATACTCATTATTTAATAAAACATCATTTCCCAAAATCGCAAGAAATTTAAAACTTTATTAGATAAATAAATAATCCGAAATCCATAAATTACAAAACTGGAAATAATATAAAACATGTCATAAAGATTTTACAATTTATTTCAAAACCATAAAATATAAAAGCATCCCATGCTATCCCCGCTCCGTAGCTAAGCCTCACCAGAACCACCTACAACAACATCATCTACTTACGTGTACCGCGTACACGATCAACGCCAACCACAAGCAGATGGGCGAGCTTAACAAAATAATCATATAAATACATATACATATATTAAACACAATAAATATGTTTAATACATATACTTATATATATATAAATATATATGTATATATATAAATATATATATATATATATATATATATCTATATA
>Ga0099822_1006895_pt1 | contig 14743 bp, 6 predicted proteins | sample CowpeawhiteBW_FD_76839 | JGI IMG/M metagenome (GOLD analysis project Ga0099822, IMG submission 76839) | Root nodule microbial communities of legume samples collected from California USA - Cow pea white BW | ecosystem: Host-associated > Plants > Roots > Nodule | place: USA: California | collected...
AAAAAATAAATAGAAAAATAAAAAAAAAAAAAAAAAAATATATATATATATATATATATATATATATATATATATATATATATATATATATAGTCCATAACAAAAGATAATCAATTATTCGTCTTCATTAATATTATTGAGATTACAATCTGAAGTATAATTAATTAAAGGTGACCCTTATATCTCAATAAGTTTGTGAGTTAATTAATTTTATAGGATTAATTGATTAAGTTGTTTTAACATGATTCTTGAAAACATATGTCTTCTTCAACTTTGGTATAACTAATGGTAATCGACCGTATTGAAAAGTAATAAATTAAAATGTTAAAAAGAATTAATTAAAATGTCATTATAATAAAATTGTATTATGCATGTGTTTAATTGGTTGGTAATAGTAATAATTTATAAACGAACTACTAACAATCAAAAATTTGTTGATAATTATCGACAATCACAAATTTGTTGATTATATCTGTCGGTACTTACCAACAAATTTTAATCATCGATTATTTCCATCAATAAAATAGGTGACTAGGTCTCTTCCTTTCCTTTTGTTTTCTTTATTTCTTCATCTTCTTCCTCCTTTCCTATTCACTGGTGTCGCATCACGCCATCACCAACACCTCCAACTCATCCTCCTTCCATGAGACCTAAAAATAAATAAATAAATAAAATTGAAATTAACATTTTATGTATATTTTTTTTCTATACTAAAAGTTTAAAGGTTTAAGAGGGTTATTTCAGAAACTAAAAACCTCTTCCCATTTCAATTCCCATAATTTAGATTCTCCCATCATTCTTTATTCTCCCTCAAAAATGGACCTTCTTCATTGTTTTCTTGAAGATTCAATGTCATAAAAGTGGTTACTGAAGGGTTGTACCATATAATTCAGTTTCATCTTAAGCTAAGTTCAAGTTTCTGTCATCTTTGTAGAATCAATATGTTTTTTTCTTTTATACATGTAGTTTTCCTTAACTGCATGTATTTTCTTCATTTCCTAAATAAAACTTTATCTCCCTGTGATTTTAAAATCATGCATTGATCATTGATTGAGTTTTTTTGTTGTATAGTTATAACAATCTTAAGTGGTGGAAGCATGTATGGTATGGGAAAGAACATGATAAGTGTATTCTACAAGGTAAGAGGAGCTAAATTCCTTTCAAAATTTAAAGTCATATTGTTGAATTTAGATATTGGAGTAGGAATATGTAGTTGCATGTTGACCTAGACAGGAGAAATATATGAAATTATTTTGTATTTTGATTCGCAGTGTGAAGTTGATTGAGACTTTTAATTATGTGAAATTATGGATTTCTGAGTAGCAAAGTGGTTTAGAAAATTTTCAGTTAAAATATATAATTTAAAACCTATTGAATTGGTGAGTGGTTTTGGAACATGACTTAAGTGTAATTATTTATACGGTAAGAATATAGAGATGAGTTAGTTAAATTTGACGTCATAATGATGAATATGACATATTGGGCTGCTTATTAGAATGTTGTATGCATGTAAATGTTGTAATTTGAGGATAGGAATGAGAAAAAAATATGAAGTGATGGGGAAGTTCTAAACTTCCAGAGAAAATATTTTTTTTGTAGCCTTACCCGTAGATAGTAACACTGTGAAGTTTTGTTTATAGTAGAGGTGATTTATGTTAGGTAAACTTAAACATAATAAATGTTATAGCCATTGTTGGTAGTTAGTATACTAGCCATTTATAGTCGTTGGGTAGTTAATGTACTACCGTTTATAGTCATTGAGAGTACAACAAACAAAAATTATAAGCCTGTATATTGTATCGTTGATGGCATGAATAAGAAAACAACAAAAAATGAATAAGTTTTTCATCCAAGAGCCTCTTTCTCGTAACAGTTTATATATTGCCAAATGGTTTTCTTTGCTTGTCATAAATTATATTTTATCATTGAATTGTGTTATGTGTTAAAAAAATGATAAAAATAAATTTCGTACAAAATTACAAATTTTAACCGTACAAAAATTTATTTGTTTGTACATTTAAATTTTTGTACAAATATCTGTACAACTTGTGAAGAATAGAAAGAATGAATATTTTTATTAAAAAAACATTAAACTATAATGTCTATTGTAGAGTCATATTACAAATTCAATTATAAATAGTGTCTCTTGAACATAGATTTACATGTGAAAGTTTAGTGTGTTATGGTTGTCACATTAGCTTTCTGAAGAGAAATGCTAATCTAGGATAAGGTCAAGCGTAGGGGACTTGTGATATGAGACTATCTTGATTCTACAAGTATCAATCTCATATAGAGGATAATAACTAGGTGGTGAGAGTCGAAGGAGACTTCACATAGCAAATAATACAATAATAAAGACTATCATACTTAAGGAGCTAGTGAAGTTATACTGGATGAGATATATGATGTTCCACCTGAGTTATTGTTGTATAGAAGGAGGAGAAGAGGGTCAGTATGACAGATGCATAGTCTCATGAGTCCATTCAATATACCAGTCTTTCGGAAACAAGAGTCCAAAGTCTAGAGATTTATCTATAGTTTGATGATTGAACTTTAATTAACTGACTTTATTTTAATATTTTGGAAAAAAAATTAATTTTCTTTTTCAATTATAGATTATTTTTTGTAATATTTAGCTCACCCTTGCATTTTTTATCTCTAGTTTCTATTATTATTGCGATCAAACATATATTTTGTATATAAAGGAACATATTTAGGAGGAGCTGATGGGATACTAGCAATGAAGTTGGAGTTATCTACGAAGAACTAGTATATTGTGAGTTAGAGAATATCTGTTAGCTTTTTGAAAGACTATATTATGCTTTTTAGTTCTCAAATTGGAGTATTGTTAACCTATCTTGAAATACACGGATTTTTCCCAAGTAAACACCATCATCTCCTCTTCCTTCACCTCCTTCTTTAACCCGAGCAACCATCATCTGATATTTCTCTATGTGACTGAAATTCATCTACCTCATCGATGCATCTCCTTGCCACAAGCGAACCTCCATGTCGACACCTACTTGTTGTCGTCGTCCCGTCACACCCTCCTCCTCTACCTTCTAAAAATTTATTATTAAAAACTAATTTAGACAATTCTTGGTAGCTAATATTAAAGATTAATTTAGATTTTAATTCACAAATCAATTATAATTTTTTATTCATAATGGAGATTATTTTAGTTAGTATAGTGATTAATTATTTTTTGTCTCTAAAATTGATTGTTATTTAATGACTTTTTTATAGTGATAAACATAATTTTCTATTGACTTCCAAAAGTCTAGTAGTTCAGGATTATCAACCAATTGTTATCAAAGGTTTATAAGAGCTAGGAAGAAAATAATGTCATATTTAAGAGAAAGCACCCTCAAATTTTTTATTAAAAGGGTTTGTATAAAGAATACATTGCAAATTACAGTTCAAGATATAAAGTACATACCATAAATAGTTAAACATAGTTATGTAAACTAACAAACAAATTATAACTCAATTGTTAGGTTTTACAGAGGGGGTTTCACTAGGGAGAACAAACACCAATGAGACTTGAGCCTAACCACATAAGATATTGACACCACTCTCAACCCAAAACCTTAAGGCAATGGGTCTTTATTCTTAAATAGTGCACTCGTCTGAACCGATTTTAACCATCGGCTCTGATACCACTTGTTAGGTTTTATAAGGAGGGGGTTTCACTTGGGGAGATCAACACCAATGAGACCTGAGCCCAACCATATAAGACACTGACACCATTCTCAACCCAAAACCTTAAGGCAATGGGTTTATGGGTCTTTATTCTTATATAGTGCTCTACTCTCTCATTTCTAGCCAATGTGGGACTTAGAATCACACTTGGATTCCTAACATCAATCAACTATATTGTAGACATAGGTTCAAGAACTCTAATTCATTGTTATAGATGTTAAATATATGAACACATAGGAGACCAAACTAATGCCTATATTCACACAAATTAAATTCATTTCTAAGAAAATCGTTAGTAATGCCATCAAGGAATCAACTCAAACCAAAACATTTCTTGAAGATATTGTCCTTTTGTCTTTTAAAACCACGTAAAATCCTTATAAAACCAACTATTGAGAGTCCTAAATGTTTCTTCAACCCATACAATTTTTTTAAGTAGAATACGGTAGGGATCACATATTGTTCTTCTCAGGCTCCATTAATGATAACTTGGTTATCTCTCCGCCCATTTTCAAACAGAAATCTGTCTTAAGGATAGGTCTATCAATAAATTAAAGTTGAACTCCTCAATATATTCCTCATTCTTTATTCATATTTCTCATTTATTTTCTTCACTCCATTGAAAACACATCCGCAGTAGAGAATATTATAAACCTAAATTTGTAAATTTTGGTGGCAAGATGTTCGACCAGGCTTTACAAACATGGAATCTTAGCCAGAGGAATATAAAATAACAACTCCTAGTTTCTCTCGCTAATGCATTAGAAAGGTAGAACAGTGAGTTCTACAACTCGATGTCAAATAGTTATACTAAATTAATTTACCCGAATTTTTCTGAGAAAGTAAAAGTTATTGTAGAAATGTTAAAATTTTAGAAACACATGAATGGATTGAAATAAAAATAGAGATAAAAAAGGTATGAAAAGAATGATGGTGAGGAAAAGTTTATTGATAAGGAAGAGTGTGTGGGATAAGGCAGAGAATGTTGGAGTAAGATGGCAGGTGCAGATGGTAATGTAGAAAGGGATTGAGAGCTTTTTCCAATTTTTATAGAACGCTTTTTGAGGAGTTGGGCATCCCCAGTTGAACGTGGGGAACCGAAACAATAATGTGTCTATATCAACAATCATTATCTCTGCTGTGCCTTCCACTTGTTCCTCCCATTACTTTCGGGCTAATATTCAGGGAAACTAATAAAATGTGATATCTAGATAGAAATAAAGAGTTTGATGATATATTAATGGAGGTGGAAGGAAGGGAAGCGCGTAGCCATGGTGGCATGGCATGGTGGGGACAGGATGACACTTGGATAACGTTTGAGACTTTTGCTTCACTTCTTTGCTAGTTTCAACTTACAGACAAACCATTGTGCACTGTAAACTCTCTTACTTTACCTTTTATCATACCCTTTTATTTCTTTTCTTTGCTTTTTCCCTCCCACTTTAGCCGGACGGCTGCTATGGCTTAACGTACCGGCATGCACAACTATCATTCTCCTATGCTCTATTTCCACACCCCAAAATCTTATAATCTTATTACCAACTTAACAACTAATTCCAACAAAAATAAAGTTTATTTTAATTTATGGGTGGTTATGGAAGGGTAGATCTAGTTTAGGTTTGATTCAAATGTAAAAAATTTATACTCTACTTTGTTCCTTCTTTTCCCTCAGTTATAACCGACCTTTGTAATTATTTTTGTTCAGTGTTTATTATAAATAACTTTTCGTATCAACTTTCTAATTAATGAATAGTAAAGTTTTTTTTCCTCTTCTTTCTCTCTGTCTCGTGTTTGCTCCAAGATAAGAACTTGGATTCACTTTATCAGTGCAGCACCATACTGCAGAGGAGATACTGTCTTATGGTATTGGAACCTTTGAAGCATATTTTAGCAACATTTGTCATTTATTTGGCTTTTGGATCACCTGTTATTAAGAAATATTTTTTTGGTTGGATATATTATTTCATTTGCTATCAGACTATCCATTAATATTTAGTTTTGTTGAGATTTTCAGGGCTTTTAAAAATATGAGAGATATGAAATATATAAGAGATATATGTAATATGTTGTACGGAGGAATATATTATTGTATTTTATTGATATACCGCAAAATATAACAAATATCAAGTATAAAATATTTAAAATATCTCATTCCTAATCTAAAATAAATAATAACTAATTTTTAAAATTGAAACATATCTCTAAAACTGAAATATTTTCTAAAAATCAATTTAAATAAAAAAAATATTAAGTAATATTCTTAACAAGTCTTATGCTCGAGATGTATATACCTCAACGTTAAGGTAGTGTGTTGGAAGTCTCACATCGATTAGAAATAAAACTAATTTAGAGTATATAAATGGGTGCAAAACCTCATCTTACAAATTGGTTTTGTAGGGTTTAGTTAAATTTAAATTTCACTTTTTGATCGAAAACATGGTCTCTCATCAAATGAGAATATTAATTTAGGGTATTTACACAGTAACAATTTATAGCAATTATACCTTTAGTCATAAACTTAATATTGATATACCACTTTATAATTTTAATCAATAAAATAATGACCCTAGCTAACACATTTAAAGCATTTAAATAATATATATAAAACCCAAAAATTCTAACACTCTCATCTATATGTGTTCCAAAAATCTCACTACTTGGTTGTGTTTTACAAGTCTAACCAAATTTCCCTCCCACCAATTACTTGTTGAACACACCCAATTACCTTCCCTAATGGTGTGTGTTTTTCTACAAATGTCCTGTAGACAAGGAAAGAAAAGTGGGTGGGATGTGTTTGGTTCGGATGATTTCTGATATATGCGAGGATGAATTTGAGAGGACTTACCATTTTCATTTCCTCACAAAGATGCGAAGAAAAATCAAGAAATGCAAGTTTTCAAATATGTAAATTACAAACATAACCTCCTAGAAAACACCGTTTTGGGAAACAAATAAAAGAAAAATAATCATCTAATTGTATCCTTTAAAATAATTTTTATTCTATCAAACTTATTACACAACTCAATAACTTTCATATCAAATCTTAATTTCATTTTTTACCATCTTCCTCTTAATCCAAATAACTCTACTTTCACTTCTATTTCTCCGCAAATTCACTCTTCTAAATTCATCTTAAGAAACAAACACATTCTAACACTTTGTTCTTTTGGGTGGATGTACTATTCACAAAGAATAAGAAGCGTGATTAACAAGTGAATAGCGTGTTCTTTTGGAAGTGATACAAGTGATGAAAGGATATGATTAGGAGATCTACTAAAAATCTAATCTCACTATCCATGATGAGATTAGAGGGTGACACTACCCATGTAAGTAAATTATTTTCCACCTTATATATTAAATTTATTTTTATACAAAATATATTGTATTATTCATTTTTTTATTAATAATTTTTTTTTTATATTTTCAATCATTCAATAAAATTTATAAAAATAATTCTAAATTATTTATATATAATTTTATATTATGTATAAGAATAGGGACATTTTGGTAATCTATCTTTTTTATCTATTAAATATATTTTAATATGTCACGTGGTCAATTCAGTCACAAATTTTCACAAATTTCACTCCTTAATCCACTATGAAATGAAATCACCTCTGAATTTCTTAAAAGAAACAAGAGTAACTTCACTCTCTAATCTTTTCAATTTCTTCCTCTCCCTCTTTCTAATCCTTCCTCCCAAAAGAATACAAGAACATGTCTTAAGTCTAATCGTCACTCTCCTTGAACCCATATTTTGTTTTCAACACGTTGCACCTCATATTTTATGTATAATATTCATATTATATATACATATATATATATATATAATTAAAAAACTGATTATATATATATATATATATATTATCTAATTATATTTTATTCTAATAACACATTTATTTTTTAAGCCTATACGAATCAAAAGTAGTATCTTCTTAAAAGAAAAACACGTTTTTGTAATTAAAAAAAATTGTAAACATAATATTATCTATAGGTAAAATAAAATATAAAAACACTTTTCTTTTATGAAATCATTCTGCACTTTAGTATTTTCACATACTTAAAAGAAAAGAGTTAAAAGGCAATACATACAAAAAAGTTTAGACAAGTTACACTTAACCGAAATAATTAAGAACATTCCAAATGCGCCTACCCACATAACGGATTGGGAGCCACTAGCAATGATCTGGAAGCCAACGAAGCCATTGGTGGAGTCGAGTTCGGCTTAGCTTAGCAGACTCCAAGAATGTCATTTTTTATGTTATCTTTATACCACAAGCTGTATTTGGAGATGTGTCGCTATCGTATTGCCTACGGTCGGTTCGTGGGCCCTCCTCTCTCGAGGAAGCTTTAACAACAGATTTTATTTCTTTAGTAATATAATGAAGAAAGGGCAAAACATATACACACTGCGTCACAATTTTTAAATAAACAAATATTGCGGACCAACCAACCAGGGCTCGCGTGCTGTTTATGCAACTGAAAAAGAATTATTATTATTTTCCAAACCTTAAAATGATGCACCACTTCTCTGTTACTAATTTATTTGCACTTTTTCAAGAGCACCAGCAGCAACTGCACCACTGTTTCGTTCACCACCTCATTTTCACACAGCAGCAGCAGGGGCTATAGCAAGATGTGGACCAACTAACTTTACGCAACACTTAGATTTCGTAAAACCCTACATATATTTTAATCACCAGATACAATTAACAAAATCAATGGATGTAAAACACATTTTGAATGTTGTCAGACCTCATTAAAAAACCTCTGTGCGAAATTTCTGATACATGTGTTAACTTGTTGAATTAAAGTTGAACACACCAACCGTAGAAAGACTATTAATTAAGTTCTTTTTTCAACTTATATATTAACTTTAATTAATAACCCCAATGAGTGAACTGGAAGTTTAGCTCACCTTTTGAAATCACTCCACCAATCCTTAGCTCTTACTATTCATGATCGATTTGTTGTTTCTAATAAACGATTATATAAATGCAACGAGTCAATTCTTTTGGGAGAAAGCATCGTAACACAAGTTCAAGAGGGAAGAAATCAACGACACTGTATTACTTATTACTGTATTTGAAACATCCTCAACAGCAAAGATTAACAAAAGAATGGTTAAAGATCAATTGTAGTTTGATTCTGTATACTAATTCTTTAAGTTGTGTTTTATGGGCAATCTCAGCATGTTATCGGAAATGTGTTGTTATTTTATAACTTGTTTAGGTAAAAGAAATGGAATAGAAAAATGGGGACAAAGGGATTGTGTAACTTTTGGAGGGAGGGAGGATGTTATAGTTGGAACCATTAAGGGTCACCACTTAAGCAAAGCAAAGCAAAATAAAAACCTTATAATCGATTGTCCATCATTATCATAATTTGTATTCATTATATATTTGAACATCTATGCATCTTAAAGAACCCCATTCCATTCGTCCTCAAGATTTGATCTTTGTTGTGTTTTCTCTTCTGCGGTCCCGGCCACCTCAAACGTTAACACCACATCATTCTTTTTAGGTCTCTATCAGTTGCTGGTGGGTGGACTTAGACTTAGAGGTTGACATCTCTTTCTCTCTCATTCTCAAGCCGTTTTAGCGCCACCCTTCTATCACTCAGCTTACAGCAATCTAGCTCCAAAACGAATAACAAGAGAGAGAGAGAGAGAGAGAGAGAGAGAGAGGGATTCATGAATGCTTTATTAGGGTTCTCATATTTGCTTCCTTTCATCCACTGCTGCTCCTGAAACCTCTCCTTTTCCTTCCCTTTTCTCTCTTCTCATTCTCAATAATCCTCGGGATCTGATCTCTTTCTCATCTTGCGGATACAAACTACTACTAGATGCAGCTGGTGAAAGCAAAGAAGTGTTGAGAACAAAGAAGAAGGAGATTGAGTTCAATTCCCGAGGAAAACAATTAACTTTCTACTTTGCTTTTCCTGTCTGTTTTGTCCGCTTCTGTCTCCCTGCCTTTCTTTCAGTGCTGTTTTTTTTTTGTCTGGTTCTGTTGGATTTCCTTTGACCAAGTTACGACAAAAAGGTTGTTGATGAAAGAGAGCTTCAACAACTTTCTCATCAACCCTAGATACCTCAAGATTTAGTGCTGCGAACCAGTTTTTTCTTTCATCAGATCCGTTCCGGAACTCTACTTGGAGTCTACACATAGTCATATCCTCAGAGGAAGCAATAAATCAAGGTTGTTCTTTGCCCTTAATTTTTCTAACATCCTCTTTATGTAGTGCTTTATACATTTCTACACATCGATCTGTTATATCATATGAGGTTTGGCTTCTTGCTTTCTAGTTCATGCTCTTTACTATATATTTATCATGAGAATGTTTCTAAATAATTAGCAGCGTTGAAATGGTGGATCAATTGATATATTCTATTTTTTTAACCTTTAAAAAACAAGTGAGACAAGAAAAGACAGACAAAGGAGAAGCCCGAGTCAAATGGTAATAAAAGTCATAAAATCTTTGACAAGACTGCGATCTGTGTTCGGTTGGTGATTGTATCTCATCGACACCAACCTCCAAATCATGGTTTAACCCCTCACGCCGGTCTTCTTTTTTGTTTTACACCTAACCATACAAGTCTATTTGCATATATATCCAAGTGTAAACTGAACAAAGCACTGTTTCTGGTAATTGATGATGTTTTTTTTTTTGTGTAACTCTAATCGCTTGAACGAGAAACTTCTAAGTCGTGCTATGACGCCATTATGAAAATGTGACTACCTTTGAGTGCTCTATCAACCTCTCCGTAGGCTGAAAAGGCTGAAGGTTTGGTGCTACAGCATACAACATCATTCACTACTTCATACCACCCCATAATTGCTTTGTAAAAAGTGTTTTCTCTATGCCGTGTGCCCTTGCTTAATTTAGTTTTTCTTCTTTAGGGAAAATGAGTCAACGTTTCACAAGGTAAAGTTCTTGAATATCTCCTATGGCTTCTTCGTGAAGCGATTACTCAGGCCATCGATAATCTTTTTGTTTTTTTCTTTCCGCTTTTATTATCATTTCTTTTATTCATTTTTACAACTTCAATTTGATGCGTGTGGGTGTGGGAATCTTCTTCAGTACTTAGTATTCTTTCTTTTTCATTTCATTCTTTTATTTCTTCTGCTTTCTGAGTTCATTCCTTGGATCTAATTAATCAAAAGCATCGCATTCGATGTTGAAAATATGAACCTGGAAAAGACGAGAAATTTTATGTATAGTGCAAATTTTTTTATGGCGTAAAGTTGTTTAGTTTTGGAGCAGATTTGTTTGACGAAGACTGGAGATTCTTAGAAGTGGTTTCTTATTGTCCATGTATGGATAAAGAATGTTAATTAACTTACAGATATTTGCGTGGCCTCTGCCATTAGTAATTTTGTTGATTTAATACATGTTTTAGTCTATCGCCTTTTTTATAGCATGATGTCTACAGTTTTGTCAAATTAAGGTATATTACATTGCACAGCAATTCAGTGGATGAATAATTAACATGTGCGTTTCCCAGTACAATTTCACAACTAATTCATACTCACTTTGTATTACTCGTTTTCTTTTCCTCTTTCTTTGAGAGCTTCAAGGGACGTGTTTTATAACTACCCAGTTTTCTCTCTTGCTTGTTAATATCATGAATTATCGGCAACTCAATCTTGTTGCTTTATATAAAACGTTCATTAGATAGATATAGAAACAAAGCAACTGTTTTACGTAGTGTCTAAGGCATGAATCACTCTTCTCCATTTGCTTTACTTTTCCACTTTTCATTTGTTGTCTTTAACTCGTTAATCTTTTTTTATTTTTATAATTTAGACTCGTTAAACTATCTTGAACCTTTATTCAGCTCTATCGGTACTCATGTTCTCCCTTTTTTTCTCCGATTATTACAACGCATGTCTGATGTTATGTCGGGATGATAACATTTTGCATCATTTTATGTTCTTATTATTGATCATGTTTCTCCACCAAACTATCAATGTATCATATATATATTGCTACCTGCATAGCATTGATGCCCATTATCATTTCTGGACTGGTCAGCAATAGTATTCAATGTATGTAGGAGAAAAATATGTTAAACCTTATGTTTATTTACAAAAGAGGTATTTAGTTTTGTTTTTTTCTTTTCTGAAATACAGGTTTTAATTGTTTGAGAGGCGAAATGAACACATTTTCGCATGTACCTCCAGGCTTTCGGTTTCATCCCACCGATGAAGAGCTTGTAGGTTACTACCTTAGGAAAAAGGTAGCGTCTAAAAGGATTGATCTAGATGTGATCAAAGATGTAGATCTGTATAAGATTGAGCCATGGGATCTCCAAGGTACGTAATTCTTACAAAGTTATAGTTAAGAAAGGCATTGCATGCAAGCAAATAATACGTAGATGCATGCATAGAAGAAGATAATGACATTTTGTATTGTGATGTAAACAGAGTTATGCAAAATAGGAACAGATGAACAAAGTGACTGGTATTTCTTCAGTCATAAAGATAAGAAATACCCAACTGGAACTCGGACGAATAGAGCAACAAAAGCAGGATTTTGGAAAGCGACGGGAAGAGACAAGGCAATATACTCTAAGCATTGCTTGATTGGCATGAGAAAAACTCTTGTGTTTTACAAAGGAAGAGCTCCGAATGGACAGAAGTCTGATTGGATCATGCATGAGTACAGACTAGAAACTAATGAAAATGGAACTCCTCCGGTAATTCCCATTCAAATTCAAACATAGTTTTTTTTTTTCTTTACATTTCTCGGCTTTCGTTTCTATTCATAATCTTTACTCATTCAGGTTTTAGTCAAAAATATTTACTCATAAGTTTTTATTTAAAAAAAAAAACTATTCGACCAAAATTCAAATATATAAGTATTGCAGTAATCAAAAATCACGATTTTTTTTTTTGTCTTTTTTGTTGATTTTCTAGTGATTCACTGCATGCTAGTTTATTCAATTACTATTCGAAATAGATATTATTTCATAATATTTTCAAGTATTCTATAAATTGTCTAATAAATAAGTAACACAAAATTATTCTGCATGGAAGAAATAAAGTAAAACTCGTATATGTATAGAACTATTTTAAATATAATTTTCCGATCAGAAAAAAAAAATGTTTGTATTAAAAACTAGTTTTAATTCATTAATTTTTAATGATTTAAATTCTCGTAAATGTTAAAGATTTAAAAACTATTCATATAGTTATCGTGCTTATTATTTTTTTTTATGCATACAAATATGTTAAAGATTAGTAGCATAATGTTCAATGCCTGTATAATTTTTGCAATAAAAAAGAAAAAAGAAAAGTATAATTTATTCCTTATAATTTTATCAAGGCCGAAAGTGTTTCTCACCCTCAACAGTTTTGTATGATTTTATTTCTGATGTCCTCCCTCTTATATACAATTATGAAAACTATTAATTACCCTATTACAACAACTTGTAATGAAACACTTTAAATCTCACAAAATCTAAAAGTTAATTAATTACATGTGCATATTGGATTTTTTTTGTTTTTTTGTGGACTTGAATATTGCATTAAATTGACTTCAATTGGATTATGTAAACTTTTGTTTATGAATAAATAAATATAATAATATATTAAGAATCTTAATGTACACAAATTAATTTGAGACTAAATGAAAACTAGAACCAAACCTCACCTTTGGTTATAAAACTGTTCCAGCCAGCCTATTTGCTCCCTTCCCCAATGTTTATCTAGCATTATTAGCCTAAATACAAATAGAATGCTATTTAATTTCGGCTTAACAGTGTGATTTTGAACAGTTTACATAAGATTTTGGATTCAAAACTATGTTTTCTCCATTTAAAATAAAATAAAAAACATAAATCCAGACATAATAGATCATTATTTTTTTGTTCGAGCTTTGACAAAGATTCCGCTGACAGACTAATGCTAAAATTAAAATGTTTCCTTACGACCCATTTATGGATAAGGCATGTGTGATTGCTTTGTTTGGTACGCAAGTGTTTCATACCCAATTTCTATAATATGTATTCAAGATGAATAATGTTAAACACAATAGTTTCACACTCATGGAATTAATCCCTTACAACATTAGTGGTATGTTTCTAGTTTTTGGTGAAATTTCAGAGAAAATAATATTCTGCTGAAAGATGCATGCATTTAACCTTCACACTGTTCATTCATATTCATTGATTATGGTTAGGGTTTTAATAGTTTTGAACTGTTCAGGAAGAAGGCTGGGTTGTGTGCAGAGTGTTCAAGAAGCGAATGACTACAATGCAGAAAGTGGGAGAGTATGATCAGTCACCATGTTGGTACGATGAGCAAGTTTCCTTCATGCAAGATTTTGAATCCCCCAGACGCATTTCTCAGCCTTATGCATCATACCATCACCACCACCCATGCAAACCCGAGCTCATGGAATTGCAATACAACAACATCCCCCACGATGCATTCCTCCAACTTCCGCAACTCGAAAGCCCCAAACTAACTCACTCAGCACCCACTTTGAGTTGCAGCTCCGTTGTCCCTTTTGCCTATGAAACCAGCAACAACAAAAGCAACGGAAGCACCTTGCAGTTCTCATCACTCACTCAGGAAGAACAGATACAATACTGCCACCAACAGAGTCAAAATTCCCTCTACTGTACCAATGATAATGCGGTTGACCAAGTCACAGATTGGCGAGTGCTTGACAAATTTGTTGCTTCTCAGCTCAGTCACCACAACCAAGATGTTTCCAAGGAGACCAGTTATTCCAATGCTCCTATTTTCCAAGTGGCTGAACAAATTTCTGTGGTAACCAATGGATCCAAAAAGGAGCAAATTTCCCAGGAATATGCTTCGACATCTACCTCCAGTTGCCAGATTGACCTGTGGAAGTGAAACTTTATAAATATATATTATATATAGTAACTAAAACATATATGATGCATAATATACTAATTATAGGAAGTGCGTACAAGTGAATGTTGGAAAAAAAAAAAAAAAAAAAAAAAATAATGTGTTGGTGGGGTGGTGTAAAAAAAAAATCAAAATATATTTTTTTATTTTTATTATAT
>Ga0099822_1006897_pt1 | contig 14742 bp, 6 predicted proteins | sample CowpeawhiteBW_FD_76839 | JGI IMG/M metagenome (GOLD analysis project Ga0099822, IMG submission 76839) | Root nodule microbial communities of legume samples collected from California USA - Cow pea white BW | ecosystem: Host-associated > Plants > Roots > Nodule | place: USA: California | collected...
ACACAATAAATAAATAAATAGTAAACTTAAACAAATAATAATTAAAACACACAAAAATATAACAATAAAAAATATATAAACAAAAAATAAATATTCATGTAAATAAAAGTTAAATAAATAATAAATAAAACATAAGTTATTATTCAAACCCTAACAAAATTATAAATTACAAAATGAAACTAAATTAAAATATCACTAAGTCTAAAAGCATCTACGGAAGTGGAAAAGTGAAAGAAAAAAGAAAAAAAGAAAGCTTAGTGTAAAAGCATCTACGGAAGTGGAAAGGTGAAAAAAAAAAGAAAAAAGAAAGCTTAGTCTAAAAGCATCTACGGAAGTGGAAAAGTGAAAAAAGAAAAAGAAAAAATAAAGCATGGTAGAACATAGAAACGTCAGAAGTGGAAAAGGTGAAAAACAAGAGAAACCACCTTAATACGGAAGTGGAAAAAATTTACTCACCACAACAAAAAGCTACTTACAAAAAAAAAAAAAAACACTTCGGAACTCGACTTTTGGGCGCAAAAATTCACTTAAATACCGGAAGTCCACTTCCGTGACACTAAAAAATTTCACTTCACCGGAGTCCACTTTCGATTTAATCATACACTTCCGGAAGTCGACTTCCGTTTCACACATACATTTCCGGAAGTTGACTTTCGTATAAGGGAAAAAATAATTTGATTTCCGTAAAATTTCACTTGTCTTCCGGAAGTCGACTTCCGTTTTACATATACACTTTCGGAAGTCGACTTCAGTATATGGAAATAATAACTTGACTTCCGCATAAGTTCACTTCTGCTTCGGAAGTTTCCACTTCCGTAAATAAAAATGACTTCTGTAAAATGTAACATGAAATATTAAAAACGCAGCATAACATTTACCTCAGACATAAACTTATCAAATATAAACTTATATTCTAATGCGCATACCTTTTTCTGAGAAGAAATGAAGCAAATGGTGAAATACGAGTGGACCCTCGACTGAAAAATTCACACCTCAACCACCAACGAAATTTCTTCGAAAGTGAAATAAGGATTGCAGTGTAAGTGAAACTGAAAGAAAAGGGGGTGCAGGGTATATAAAACACTGCTGGTAATTAATTCAGGCAGCCAATTAACTCTGCCATTTCATAATTATTTAATTATTGCGTCTACATAATTAATTTTTTTTATTTATGTAATTTTCCAAGAACATAAATGAAAGAGCATGAATATTTGGAGGTGCAGAAGAAATATTGGGGTGCAGGAAGAAACTCCCGTTATGGAATTGTCACCGGCCCAACTATCTCAGGGCCGAATGAGAGCCCATGTAGAGATTTTCATGATTTCATCATCCCGCCTCCAAAATCAAAACAGTGAGACAAATAAAAATTCCCCGCTATTATTTTTATTTTTTCAAATAAAATTTTAAATAACTAGTTACCATATCAAGTCTTCCTCCAGAAGTTTGTTTCTCATTTTGCCGCTTGTTTCTTCCGTTTCCGCTTCGCATGATGGAAGCTAGTTACGCGTCGCGAGTGTTTCGAGGTGTTCGTTTTGTTCTCCGTGGCTTCAATCCCGCCGCCGAAAGCCAGGTTTCTCTCTATCCTTCTCTATTCTGTTTTTCTTCTTCCGTAAGGTTGTTTTATTTATCCCTTGAATTGCTGCTTGTGATTTTGTAGATCCGGGTTAAGCTTGAAGATGGCGGTGGAATTGACGCAGGGCAGTATGGTGGTAGTTGCAGTCATGTTATTGTCGACAAGATTGCTTATGTGAGTTCAGTACGATTTGCTTTTTCTTTAGCCCTATCATCGGCCTTCATTTTAAAGAGAGGGAGCATTATGTGTTGTGCGTGTAGGACGATCCTCTGTGTGTTGCTGCAAGAAAGGACCGGAAGGCGGTCGTCACTGCACTCTGGGTTGATCACAGTGCTGATATTGGAATGCCCGTTGATGCTTCTTCGGTTAGTTTCTTCTTCCATTCCCTTAATTGGAGTGCCTTTCTTTCTCATGAAATGTTGAGTTGAGTCCGCTTGGAACAACTTATTTGGCTTCTCTTATGGTAGAAGCACTTACATATTAGAAAACTACCTAATGTTGTGTCCATAAGGTGTTTTCAACTTGAGTCCTCTAGGTAGTATAAGATAATAACTTATAGTTTTTGTGGAAATAATTCAGTCACTTTTTTTAAAGTTTTGAAACAACTTATGAATAAATCTTTATATTATAAGCGTTTATTTAGTAAGTACTTGATTCATCTGTAAACACAACTCGGGGGAAAGATTTGGTTACTTCCAAATTATAAAAATTTAAAAAAAGATTAGAAATTCCGACCAATTAGTTAACTGGTTTTGTTTACACTGTGTCCAGAAATCTTTAGACTTCCGAGTCACTTAGAGAGCCAGTGGTGTTTTTATTTTTGTTCTGCTTTGTAGGATGAATTTGTAGTAATTTTAACCTTTAACTGAACAAATTGAGTTTTCCATTTGGCAGGTTATGTATAGACCTCCTAAAGACTTAGATGGAATACCAGGTGCAAAAGATTTGATAATGTGCTTGACTGGTTATCTACGGCAGGATCGGGATGACATTATGGTGGGTATCTGTTATACTTTACCGTGTGATTTATTCGGAGGAGGTTGTGCGCTTTGTTTTGTGAGCTTACTTGAATTTACCTTCACCTTACTTTCCCTTAGACCATGGTCGGCCTGATGGGTGCGAAGTTTTCTAAACCATTGGTAGCAAACAAGGTTACTCATCTCATATGCTATAAATTTGAAGGTTTGTCTAATTTTCGTAAATCCTGCCTTTCACTTTTAACTGCGTGTGTATGCTTTTATTGTTCTCTTAATTGCTTCATATTACAGACTATTCATGCTTATTTTTATTTCGTTTTGTTTGTTAACTCCGTTTTAAAATTCAACTTTCAATATAGGAGAGAAGTATCTGCTTGCCAAGAGATTGGGCACAATAAAGCTAGTTAATCATCGTTGGTTGGAAGATTGGTATGTATGTGTATCCTGCTACCTTTACAAGGATGTGAATGAATCTCATCTATTTGACCCTTTTTCATTTGACTTGTTGGGATTATATAAATTTAAAGTTTTTTCAAATAAAGTTCTGTTTATTTTTTCAGCTTGAAGGAATGGGTGCTTCTTCCTGAAGACAAATATAACAAGAGGTTAGGCGTTATATCACTTACAAGTGCAAATATTTCACTATAAATTTTTATCCACATCCTAGCATGCAATGCAAGTGTAGCATTTCGGATATTATGTTGATGGAAGCTGAATGGGGACAGTATTCTTCTTTCAATGCTCGCATATTTGTCATACTCTTCTATATTTAGAGATTGTCTACATACATCTTGTTTCGTGTTATTCAATGACCTTGATAATGATTGCGGGAAATGATCTCATTATTACTAAAGGAAAATATAGCTCAACTGTACTTGGGTAGAATATAAAATGTCATTTGCTTTACTCAACATCTTATTGCCAATAAGAATAATGCACCATGTCCTCGTTAGTTCTCTCATTCTTTGGCATTCCTTGATGATTTATGACTTACACTCATGCACTTGCCATGTTCAAATAGTGTCACATAATAAGGAAAATTTATTAAGTTTTACCTGTCATCGAGTCATGTGGATGCACTACTGTAAGAGGCATTTCAGCTTATAGTTGAAGTTTTGTGATTAAATCACTTGTTCTTCCTATGATTACTTTATTTTCCATAAGCTTTTAAAAAATCTTATCTTTTCAGCTAATTACTGAAGCTTTGTTCCTTTTCAATAGTGGTTTTGAACTAGAAATGACGGAGGAAGAGGCCAAGGATTCGGAGGAAGAGGGTGAAGATGCTAAGCTGGGACAATCAGGTGGGAGAAATATACAACAAAGCCCCCTTGGTTCGAAATTTGGCCATGCTGCAAATCATGGATTGTTGAAATCAGTAAGAGAGGCATCGAGCAACTTACCAGATTCTACTGGTCCACGGGTTTTGCCAAATGTCAATAATGGTGAAGACTCTTTAACCATTCCAGAAAGCAAGAGAAAATCTGATCAAGACTCTAGCTTTTATAATGTTGATGACTCAAAGATAAGCTATCAGACTCCTGATATTTCTAAATTACCTGACAAATATACAAATACCACTGAGTCTAAGAATGCTGATTATCCAAAGGCACTTGGCTGCCAGGACCCTGGCAATACGGCAAATACAAAATCATCTGTTCAGCGGTCTGGTCTGCATGGTAACACTACGGAGTCTAAGAAGTTGATAAATGAATTGACATCAACATCTGCAAGTGCAGCTGGAGTTGCACATTCAAATGAAAAACTTAGAACCACAAGTTATTCTAGAAAGAACCAAAGGGAATTTTCTGTCCCAAGGATATTAGACGGAAGCTCAGGCATAGAAGGCAACAGATGTGAAAACAGTAAGGCTGGCGAGGAAATTCAGTTTATGAAATCTACCAGTTTAGATATTTCTGGGAGAGGAAATGATTTTACTAAAGGGGATGAACCAATTAGTTTATTGCCTCAAAAGAGGATAAATGAAGCTTCTTCTACGAAATTAAAATCACGAAAGGTGTCTTCTGATGCAAAAGTCTCCATCCAATCAGCAAATGGTAAATCTCAAGGATTAAAAGTGACATCTCAGGTTGATGAGCCACCCAAAGCTGGTTCTAACTCCAACTCAGTGGCATTTGATGAGCATTTCTCAAGAAATGCTGGCCCAGAATCTGCACAGCGTGATAGTGTCTATCAGAATAGTCCACAATCGGCTATTCGAAGCATAAGTGAGTCTAAAATTAATGGCAAGCCTGATGTCACAAGTTCTGGATTGCGACAAGTTGGTTGTGATGAAGCCGGGCTGCATATCACCAAAAGTCTTGATTCCTCGTCAAAGGGAAACAAAAACTCTCATGATGTGGAATCCGGTGGTTGTACTAACTTGGATTTAAGCAATGAAGAATGTAATAAACTGGTTAGAAAATCACCCACAAAGAAGTCAGTTGTCAAGGGAATTTCAGGTTCTAAACCTAGAGTAAGTGCCACTGCTCGACATAAAAGATCACTTTCCTTGAATAAAACTAACCTTGGTGAAGGTGTAGCTTTATGCAGCGAAAGCAAAGAGATTTGTGATGCGAAGATTCATCAGGGTTGTCCCCAAAACCGGGATATTAACAATATGATGGAGCAAGAAGCAGTTACTAAAAATACAGATGATGCTTCTGACAGAGCTGACTTTTTTACCGATGAAACCGAGGCTCCAGATGATAAATGTGAATTTGAGTTTGGAATGGCACTAAATGAAGAATCAGTCCATCCTTCGGAAAAGCCGAATAGAGCAACAAAAGAGAAGTCAGAAACAATTTGCCCTGCAACAAAATGTGAAGAGGCAATGCCTCCTAAGAAATGCACAAATAAAGCAGAAATACAGAAAACGTCTTCTTTGTTAGTAAAGAATCAAGCAAGAGAATGTGCTGCTGGTAAAGCTAATGCCACAGTTAGTAAATACGCAGACGATGCAAGTGACAGAACTGAGACTTTGGATGATGAAACCGAAGATCCAGATGACAAACTTGAAAATGAGTTAGGAATGACAACTGAAGAAGAATTGGTTAATCCTTCCAAAAAACGAGATAAATCTACAAAGGTTCATCCTTCAAAAAAACGAGATAAATCTTCAAAAGAGAAGCCAGAAGCAATTTGTCCCGCGTCAAAATGTGAAGAGGCAATGCCTCCTAAAGGAGTTACGAATAAAACTGAAAAACAGAAGCCATCTTCACTGGTGGTAAAGCATCAAGCAAGGAAACGTCCTGCTGGTAAAGCCAAGGCCACAGTTGCCAAGGATTTATCGAAATCTAAAGTTGCAGTATCTAAGGAAAAGGTTCCCAATGAAACGGGGGATGAGGCAGAGATAGAAACTGTGGAAGAAGTGCCCTCTCCTGCTGATCAACATGACAAGTCGGCCTTAGCAAGAAATAAGTCAGTGACTTTAGCTGAAGAAGAGAAGGAGAATAGACCAATTGATCTAATGCAGGATCCTGTGAAGGGCAGAAGCAATGGCAATCCAACTAATAAATCTAATGTAAGGTCAACAAATATCAAGTCTACTAAAGTGGGGCTCAATCCATCTATATCAGAATCTAACACGAGAGTAAAGACTGAAGCGGCTTTTTTTATATTAAGCGGTCACCGTCTACAGAGAAAAGAGTTTCAGCAAGTAATCAAGCGCTTAAAAGGAAGGGTTTGCCGGGATTCTCATCAGTGGTCATATCAGGCGACACACTTTATAGCTCCAGACCCCTTACGCAGGGTTGAGAAATTCTTTGCTGCGGCTGCTTCAGGAAGGTAAGGAATATCAGACAAACTAAAATGAAGTTCGTATACGATGCCCCTGCTTAAACACTTGTGTTCAAACCAAAGCAAGTCGGCAAGGAAAATTTTTGTTGCAGTAACTTCCCATGTAGTGTAGATTTCAGAATGGAGGTGTTACTTCAATCTCCTTCGAAAATCATTGAAAAATAAGCATAACCTAGCGTCTTTCCCTTTCCTTTCGTATTCTCAGTATAACAATGTAATTTGGATTTCTTTGATTATAAATAACTATTCAATCTTCGGTGGAATGCAGGTGGATTCTGAAAATGGATTACCTAACTGACAGCAGTCAGGAAGGAAAACTCTTGGCGGAGGAGCCGTATGAGTGGCACAGGAATGGTCTCAGTGAGGATGGAGCAATCAATATGGAGGCTCCGAGAAAGTGGCGGCTAGTTAAAGAAAAAACAGGTCATGGTGCCTTCTACGGAATGCGTATTGTTGTATACGGCGATTGCATTGCTCCGCCTTTGGTATGTTTTGTTTTTATTGAGAATGTTCCTTTATTACTTGCCAATGCTACCGTGACTTTCATCCGAATTGTAATAGACTTTAGGGATGGTCTCTATTTTTAATGCAGTTTTTGTTTGTACAGTCATTAATGGAAACGAGTTTCCAACCATTTCAACTGCGTTTTATTGACGATGACTTATATTTCCGCTCCAACACAACTGTTTTACAGGATACTCTGAAACGTGTCATCAAAGCTGGCGATGGAACAATATTAGCCACTTCTCCACCTTATACACGATTCCTTGGCACCGGAGTCGACTATGCTGTAGTTAGCCCTGGCATGCCACATGTTGATATCTGGGTCCAAGAGTTCTTAAAACATGAGATACCTTGTGTTGTAGCGGACTATTTGGTTGAGTATGTTTGCAAACCCGGGTTCTCCCTCGAGAAGCATGTGTTATACGGCACTCATTCTTGGGCAGAGAAATCATTGGATAAACTTAAAAGCAAAGCAGAGGAGATTGTTGCTCCTGAGGATTTCAGTGATGATGATGATAGTGATGATGTACCTTGCCAAGTGTGTGGATCCCGCGACAGAGGAGATGTAATGCTGATTTGTGGTGATGAAAGTGGTTCTGTTGGGTGTGGAGTGGGTACCCACATCGATTGCTGCGATCCTCCACTAACACAAGTCCCTGAGGACGACTGGTTTTGTTCAAAATGCAGTACCACTCCAAACTCCTCAAAAAATTCCACTAAAAGGAAAAAAAATGTTTTATCATAATCTAAGACCAAGTGATTGTTTGGGATACTTACCTGTATTATGTCAACCTTTGCACCTTCCTTTCTATCTAGTCTTTTTAGTTGTCATCTGCACAACAATAATAGTAATGTAAATCCTTTGTAATTAACAAAATTAACTTATTTCAAACATGTTTGGGTAACGCTCTCTATTGACTCGGGGTTGAATGGCAAGACGTTTCTAACCAGTCAAAGTGTTACATATTATGAGCATAGTCTGTGTAAATATGGTCTTTTTTCTTTCTAATTAATTTTATTAGTAATTTTTTAAATACGTTTTTTTTCTTTCTAATTAATTTCATTAGTATTTTTTTAAGATAATAAACGTTGAATTTACGTATTTTAATTTAGAAAAGGTACATAAACTTTTACATATAGCTATTATAAAACTCAAGTGTGCGATAATTCTCCTATTTCACAAATAGTCACAGTAATTGATTGATTAAAAATCTGTTTAAATAAAAGGATAAACTGATATCTTTTCGATATACAAGACATGTCAAACAGATTGACTTATCACGAGTTAAGTTGAAAATTAGTGAACCTAATCTAGGGAAGTAAAAAATTTTGCAATTCGTATAAAAAAATACTTATTTATTTTTAAGAATTTAAATATTTAAATAATTTTTTAAGCCATCCATGAGATGACAATCACAATAAAGTTAAGAATCAGTATCCATATAGTCTAAGAAAACATGAATAATATTACACATTTGTTGTCATGATATTCAACAAAATATAAATAAAAAATTACACATTTTTGTCATGCTAATTTAGAAAAAATTGTTTATAAGATGGTTGATTGAGTAATTTGTTACAAAAATTATAGTTAAAGATTAAAGTATCAACGTATATAGCTTGACAATCAAATTAATTAAACAAATTGCAAAAAAATGTTGGTGGGTCAACCCATCTCGAACTCGTTTAACGAGTGAGTTAAGTGAGATGGATTGAGTTTAACTCACTTTTGAAAAAAATGAACGTTTATCAAACCAAACTAACTCGAATCTGTGGTGAACCGGATTGGCTCACAGGTTAAAACTCATTTTTGACATCTCTAATAAAGCACGTACTCGTAAGATCGACAAAAGGTGAAAAAGTGAGTTGAAAGTTTGTTATCAGTGTACAAGTATGTGTGTGGTAAAGTAATTTGTTAAAATAGTTAACAAAATATAAAAAAAAGGCTTAATTGTATTTAAGTTAGATTATTTACTTATTTTTTTTTCAATTTATTGTTTTTGATAATAAAAGGCTTCATCAAAAGCTTTCTTTCTTTTTTAGAAGTTTAAGTTAACTTCTAAAATGGCAACAATGTGACATTTTTAAAATTTAGTCATGTTTTTCAATTTGATAAAATATAGCAATGTGATCTTCTGTACGTTAACGAAGTTAATTTAATAAATGATTAGTATACCTTTTTACAAACTACATTGTATATAAATTAAAATCGTTAATATTTATGTATCAACTGTTTCATTATTAATTTAGTGGAAAAAGATGACATTGTGATTTTAAAAAATGAAAAACTTGAATGAAATTTGTTAATTACTGATCAAATTAAAAAAGAGTTAAATATAGAATTAAATCAATAAAAAGTTATATAAATAAACATGTCATATGATATGATTTAATAAAATTAAATTTTTATTTATGATTTTTTTTTCAAATGTTTTTTAATTAATATATAATTTCCCACTATTTTACTTTTAGATTAATTATTTTAATTACATTTTTTTATTGTTAATTGTTATATACATTTTATATTGGGTATACATTTATCGACTTGATTCAGTGTTTTACAATATTTGAAATTAAATTAAATATAAAAAACAAAATATAGTGTATGTGTACTTTTAAGTAGATATCATATTTTCATTACATTAATTAGTATAACGATCGAGCTATATCAGAGATTGTAATAGTCAAAATTCGGGTGACAAAAACGAATTGGGCCGGTCCGCTAGTAAAAATACGGGGGCAAACTAATATTTTGACTTCACAGCTCCCTGAAGTTCGATTTTCATAGTCTTAGGGTATGTTTGTTTCTAATCATGGTAATGTTTCTGCTACTGTGGAATGATGAATTTGCAATTAACACTTCTGTTTGGATCTATGATTGCAAAAGGATTTGAGAGTGCAGATTTTCGTGAGAGAGGTGGATGCATCTGTTCATTATGTTAAGATTCAAGTGTGTTTCCTGTTCATTTTATGCAAAATAACGAAAATGTTCTCATTTCAATTTGAAAAAATGTTTTTTTATTTATTTATTTTTATGTCTGCAAGAAGTAAATTCCTTGATACCTTCACTTGTACGTAGACTAATTTTAATTTGTTTTCTCCGATTTAATTATATAATTTTCACTACACCAACATCACTAATATTAATAACACTAATAATAACAACAACAATAATTAATATATCCATATATCCAAAATTAATATAAATTTTTTTATAATAATTATAATAATAAATTCAATTAAATTTTATGTTTCATTATAAATAAAAAATTTAATTCAATTTTAATTTAATTTCCATTACTTACATTTTAATTTATTTCACAAGGATAAATCGATAATTGTCTACTTTTATCAATTAAAATATTTTTTCAATCTATTACATCCATCAAATCATTCACAAATTTTTTCTTTATATCTTTTCATCTATTCCTTTAAATATCTTAATTCAAACAAATTCACAATCCACATGATCTCCTCAAATCAATCTATTCTCTCTTTTTCAAATTATCTCCTCAATCCAAACACTATCTTAAAAAGTGAGTGGATGAGCTAATGCCGACCGCTTGAATTCAATTTGAATATTTACTTCCCGACATTGAAGTGTTGTCATTTCATTTAAGGGGTTGTTTATAAAATGGAAAAAAAATATTCTATGTGTAGCATCGATTCAGATTAGCAAGCATGTGTGAGGTCTTAAGATTCCATTTAGTATTATATGAACCGATTATGGAAATCCGGTATAGGGTTATCCAAATAGGGTTTGACAACATTCGAATACAGGTAGATGGAAAGAAGGGAAAAACAGATTTTAGCACACATCGGATTTCTGGTAAAATCGTTAACTGACTTTCAAAATAAGTGAAGAGTAGCAAACATATTTGGAATTGTGTCCCAGCATTCCGGTTAAGTGGTTTTAACGAAATTTAAAATCTGTTTTTTTTTTTTATACTGTTGTTTTTTTTTTTATACCGGTATTTGAAATTCAGTTATTGATTTTATTTTTTTTTTTTTTTTTTTTTGTTTTTAAAATTTAATTTTAATTTTTTTTTTTTTTTTTAAATTGTTGTTTTTTTTTTTATACCGGTATTCGAAATTCAGTTAATGAGTTTAATTTTTTTTTTCATTTGATTTGTTTATAAAATTTAATTTCAATTTTTTTATAATTATTGTATTAACTATTTAATTTTAGATTATTTTTCTTATTTATAATTACGTTAAATATAATTTTATTTAAATTTTTGTAGTTATTTTTAGTTTGATAATCTTTAATTAATAATAATACATTTTTATTTAAAATATTATAATATTATTTTGTTGATTTTATTTATTTATTGTTTTGTTAGTTTTAATGTTTTTATTTATTTATTTGATTTTATTTATAAGTTTTTATATATTTGATTAATATTATTAATTTATTGTTTAATTATTATTATAATATATTTTATTAATTAATTAATTTTTGTAGTTCTGAACTTGAGTTTTTGTTTATTTATTTTTCTTATTTTTATTTTTATTTGTAAAGATAAATACGTTAAATAAATAAAAAAATACGTTAAATAAATAAATCATCTCAGCACAAATAAAAAGATATTCAAAATAATTACATATTATTTTAAAATTAAAAATTAAAAAAAAATTGGTAAAGCAAAATACAAACCGGATTTCAAATTTCGGTTTATATAAAATCAAATCCGTAGTTTTCACCATCACTGAAAGTCGGTTATGTTCATCAAATTTGGTTTATGGCACTGAAATCCGTTTCTACAAGTAGCTGGATTTCGAAATCCGATTCGTAAATCTCAAATCCATTTTGCTAGGGTAGCAAATTTCGAAATCCGGTAAACATGTGTACTGGATTTCCCAAATCTGTTTATTTTGTTTAGCGAATGTCTAAATCTGGCCTACATACTATTTTGAAAATGAACCGTATTTCAAAATTCGATTCTAACTTTATTTTTTTATTTTATTTTTTTAGTATATTTTAAATTATTTAATATTTATATTTCAGGTTTTTTTTACTGATTTTTGTTTTGTTCTTACTTTATGTTTTTTAATTTTAATATTTAATTATTATATTTAACTTATGTTTCCATGTTTACTAAAAACAAATAAAAAAATTCAAAATTAAGAATTAAAGAGTTAAAAAATTATTACATTTAAAAAAAATATTAATTAAATAAAAATATAATGAATCGCAAAAAAATATAAATAACTTAAACTTTAATAGTTGAAAACATGTATTTTGGAAATTCATTATGAAATCGATATCTAAATCCATTTTTTGGGAAAATAATGGATGTCGAAATATGTGGAATTCAATTCATTTTTAGACACAATCGGATGTCGAAAGTCGGTGTATGTTTTCTGAGTTTTTTTTTTCTTTTGCTTTTCTAATGTCATTTACCAACATTTTCGTGTCATTTACAAACACAAATCAGTCATCCATAACCATGCCTCAATATATACAAAGCTTAACGTATAAAATGCATCAATATATACAAAGCTTAACTATAAAATGCATGCATCTCATCAACATTTGAGTATATCAACATGGATAATGAACGTGAAACAATCACTTACATACCTCAAGAAGATAAAACTTAAACAAATGGAAAACATAACAACATTTCGATAAACCTGAATGATGCAACCCAAACAACGGAACTAGAAAACTTCAAAAACTTCAAAACACAGTTGAGAGCGAAAGTCATTGAGCTTCTAAGAACAAAAAATGCAAAGAGTGAAAGTGACTTCTCGAGGGGTGCAGGATCAAAACCAAGTAGAACTACCTGTTCACCTAACACAGTAATTATTTTAATTACTTTTACCTACTTAAGTCAGAGGGGCAAAATTGACTGCATAATTACTCTTTAGAGGTGTAATAGAAGTCATTGTAGGTGTCAAGAAGTCCCCTTCATTAAATTTGATTTCTTGCTGAATGATATTGCAATATTTAAACATTGGACAATGGGCCACTAGAAAACTAAATTCAAGTAGAAATTTTGTTGTTTCTGTAAGAACATACATGATATTCAATCATCGTGAGTATTACATGCAGTAAGCTTTACCCAAAATCCTATGTATTTGGCTTCATCCTATAAACATATAAATCTTAGACTTAAATAGTTAATTGGTCCTAGTTTTTATTAACTTTTTTCAATTTAGTTCTAGTTTAGGATTTCTTTTCAATGTGGTCCTAAATTTCGTAAACTTCGTTCAATTAAGTTATTTTTCTTAACTCCGTCAAAATAGTTAATAGAATAGTGTCCATAGTGGATTGTTACTGTGACGTGGTTCACTATTGAATGACGTGGCTATTAATTTACTGTAGTGCCCTTTGTAATTTTAATAAAAAAGGTTTAGGATTAGAAATTGATTGAATTTAGGTTTACGATTTCATTAACAATTAGGGATTTCGTTCAATTGAAGATATGAGGAGGTTGTTTAGAAAAGTTGTTTGCATTGTGCATTCGCTTCTGAAAATGCAAGAATTGTTCACTAAGCCTTATCCATGAATGTTGTTCCCACTTCCCACTAATCTGTCATAGATTTTGGTTGCTGAAAGTCCCAAAAAAACCACAACTTCCAATCCTATCGATTTTGAGATTACAATTATGTCAACCAAAGAAAAATTAGCTAGATTATGAGAAAATAAAAAGTGGAAAGAAAAACAAAAAAAAGGCAAAAGAAAATGACGAATATGTTTTCTTTTTCTTCTGAAAATACGTTTCATCATAGAAATATTTTTCATCATTTCTTTTCATCAATGTTACTACATATTACAATTATGTTCAATGAAAGTGAATGCTATGCACACAACCTTTATGGACAACCTCCTCAGATATTCGATTGAACGAAATCCCCAATTTTTAATGAAATCCTAAATCCAATTTCAATCAATTTCTAATCATAAACCTTTTTGATTAAAATTACAAAGGGTACTATAGTAAATTAACGGCCATGTCATTCAACAATGCACCATGTCACATTAACAATCTACCTGGACACTGTTCTATTAACTATTTTAACGGAGTTAAGGAAAATGACCTAATTGAACGAAATTTTAAAAATTTAGGACTACATTGAGAAGAAATCCTAAACTAGGACCAAATTAAAAAAAGTTAACCAAAACTATGACCAAATGACCATTTAAGCCTAAATATTACATGCATTAGTTTCTTTATTAATTTAATAAAAATGAGAACAAATGGACCTTTTAGAAGGAGTACATATAGTAAATTTTAAAGACTTCAAAAAGAAAAATGAAATTTTGAATGGGGTATGTTTGCAATATCTTTTATTTGAAGAATATTTTCCGTATCCCCAAGAATTTTTTTAAATTTCTTGTACTTCTGAACATTTTTTCTGTACCCTCAAGAATTTTTTAAATTTTCATTTTGCCCCTCAGTTAAAAGTAACAACATTTTTTCTCTTCAATCCTACTCCCAAATTTTTTTCTCTTCCGGATGTCGACATTCAGTACTTTATTTTGTTCTACGAATGTCAATTTCAGGTACTTTATTTTTTTTAATTTTTTCCTTACGGATGTCGACATCTGATATAATATTTATTTTTCATCTACGAATGTCAACATTAGATATTTAATTTAGTTCTCACCCCCATTCTCACCGGGTAATGGGTATAATCTCGTACCCATACCCATTTTCTTACTACTTCAATACTAATTTTAATTAATTTTTATAAAATAATAAAAAATTATGGCAAAGGAAACATAATATTATCAAATATTCAATATTAGAAGGATGATTATTTCTTCGATATCAAATACTTTAAAATAAATTATAATTGTTTACATTTTAAATTATAATACCAAATAAAATTTCATGAGAACCAAAACAATTATTAAATTTGCAAATATTAATGAAACATAGT
>Ga0099822_1006904_pt1 | contig 14735 bp, 14 predicted proteins | sample CowpeawhiteBW_FD_76839 | JGI IMG/M metagenome (GOLD analysis project Ga0099822, IMG submission 76839) | Root nodule microbial communities of legume samples collected from California USA - Cow pea white BW | ecosystem: Host-associated > Plants > Roots > Nodule | place: USA: California | collected...
AAATAATCAATAAATACAAAAAAAATTTTAAAAAAAAAAAAAAAAAAAAAAAAAAAATTAAAAAAAAAATTAAAAAAAAAAAAAAACAAAAAAAAAACCATAAAAACAGAGCAACAGAACTCAGCAGATAGTTTATTAGAATCAATGAAACAAATAGTGGAAAAACAATAACTAACATTGAAAAATGGCACTAACAAATTCAGAGCAGGAAATGAAAAAGATGAAATTAAAGGAAATTAATAGAGAAAAGAGATATCCTAGAATCAAATGAAAAAACAGATATATGCAACATCTGAAAAATCCTACTAAAAAGCATTGGATATTGCTTAGGAATAAGTAACAGGAGAAAAGCGACCGTTAGCTGATGATAGAGCGGGAATCTTCCAGGAGAAAGAAGCAAAAAAGGCATTATGATCATGCTCAGGAAAATATTTCTTGACATAGCGTTCAACGGCAAGCTTGCTCGCAAAGATATGTTGTTTGCTGAATGTGCCTGAACCTGACCCTGTCCCTGTGTTCTCCTTCTCCTCCTTCAACATGTGGACTAGTCGACTTGGCAAATACAGATACCGATCCTGGAAGTGCGTGCCAGCGGGGGCAATTCTCCGTCCAGCTCTCCATCCCCAAACATCACCCTGTTCTGGCCAATTTTCTGGTGCATATGGATATCCCTCACCAGACATTTCTGGTATCACTGGCTGTAGGTAAAATAAATCATTATCCTCCATCTCAACGCATTGTAAACCAAATTAGAATCACAAATATAAAACTCAGTTCATGAAAATGCCAGAGCAACAGAACTGGAGAGAAATTTTGTTAGAATTAACGAAATAGATCATGAAAAACGAAACTAACGCATTCAAAGCAGGAAATTAGAGAAAGGCCAATCCAAAAATTAAAGGGAACGTTACCATTATTACCACTTGCTGGTTCAATGAGGACACCCTTCACTAAAATAAGAAACCCAAATATCAATATTATATATTAGGGTGAATAGTTTTTGGAGTTCTCGAAGTTGTATGTCACCTTCTAGTTAGTCTCTAAAAGCATGAAAATTCAAAATTTGTACCCCAAGATAAAACCCGTCATGTTAGTCTTGTGTAACATAATTAATTTACTGACATGACATATATCAGCCACCACCTTCTCCTCAACTTTAGCATGACAGGTAGCAGCAAACATGTCACTCAATGTATCGTGTCAGTAAACTAACTTTGTTAGTTAACATAATACATACAAAAGACTAACTTGAAAGACTGATCTTACTTTCAGTTGAAAATTTTGAGTTTTGACACTTTCAAGAACTGACTAGAAAGCGACATGCACTTTTAAGGATCCAAAAGACTATTCATCTTATAATTTAAATTGGCAACTCAAACATGCACTAAATTAATACCCATAACCCCCCTTCTCATTTACCACTTCCAACTATTCTACATAGCATTTGTAAGTCCAACAAGAACAAATTAATAGTGTATTCATTTATATTTGAAATATCAGCTTCTAGAGCAATATAAAATTTCACTTTCTACACAAAAAAATTGGGTGAAACTGAAACGTTCCATATATATATATATATATATATATATATATATATATATAGGAGGGTATATGATAACCTTCATCAAAGCGGTTGATCCAACCAAAGCTTGTGTTATCCTCTATGTATACTATGAGAGATATGGCAATGCACCACTTTTTTCTTATTCCTTCCTTCATAATTGAAAGTGTTCAGGGAAATGATTATGAGTTAATCATTAATAACACGAACAATATGTCTTCTTTCTTTCTTGAGGCGTGGTTAAGCACTGCCTTTTTAAGAACTTTTAAGAATTTGTCCGTATTGCGGAAGTTCCCAAAGTATAACAGGAATCATTGGAGCGGTATGCCTAAGGTATAACAGGAACCTCTGCTGTGGTATACCCAGGGAACAACAGGAACCTTCGGTGTGATATAGCTAGAGTACAACAAGAGCCTCTAATGTTGTAGATCGAAGCTATAAAGCTGGCAAGTGTATAAGAAGAGAACCAAGAATAACAGAAGAGGTCGAAGGTTTATTCTGAAGGACCCCCTGTTTATGGAGGCCCAGACATGACCAACACGATCACACACGAAAACAGGAGTAGTGTTACAAGAAAGGAGGAAAGGGAAAAAAAAAAACAATAAATAAAGCTTATAACAGAAAAGGCCTTGGATCCTCTTTATGGCACTTGCAGGCTGGAGTGGGGAATCAGCAAGCACAAAAACTCTTGCTACCACTTCAAAATTATAACATGATGGTATAGAAGCACTCGAGCATAGAAGGGGGAAATCGGCAAGCACCACAAATTCTGGTACCCACTTTGTATTTATAAGTAACATTGGCATATAAACGTGAACTAGGCAATGTGAGACTTTTGCCTTTTGGAATAGCACATATAGTATAACAGGTATAACTGCTTACACCACAATCAAAGTTCTGGCAGTTAAAAACCCCATCATTTGCTCCCACACTATAGCAATTCAATATGACACCTTTCCTAATCTCTTACTAGCTTCAATTCTCTTTAACTATCAAGGCATACCAACCTTTCCATGTGTGATAAGCCCCTTCCCTTCTGCTCCCCCAATCATACTATACCCAATCCTGAGCGTCGGAAAAAGATAAAAAGAAGGAATAAAAAAAGCACTAAATCACAAAAACTCACATAACAAGAACAATGCTACTAAAGCATTGATTTAGAACTCAGAATCACAACTCGTGACCGTGGAAAAATAGTTACCTGTCCTTCACACCAGAGCATTGCTCCATCATTTCGAGTTTGGCAGCAACTCGGGAAACACAACCATCCGCAAGTTTATTTAGATATACTAATGGGGTTTTACCAATCGACTTCGAAGAATAAACATCGTACAACGATACATAATTTTGCAACACAATACAAAAAACCGAGCAGAAATGAGCATCAAATACAGAAACTCACTTCTGTAACATCTTTGGCAATTCCAGACCTTTCAGCAGCCATTATATCTGGTCACTACAAAGCAGACAAACAAAAGCTATTAGCATAGAGCCCACAGAGCTACCAAAAGACACACACCCATTAAAAGAAAAAAGAAGTAACAAGACAACCAGTGATATTGATGGATGGAGATTGATTAGTGAGAAATCAACCCTAATTAAGATGCGTATAAGCAAAAAATAGTTTGATTAATTAAGTGGAAGATCATAAAAAAAAAAACAAAAGTGAATTTGAGGAACGGGAACGAGATACCAAGGCAAGCACAGCGCCGATCTACAAGTACGCAAAGCTAAACTTAACATATATTTCAGTCATATTTATCGGAAAGAAAAACGGTGTAGTACTTATTATTATTTTATATACTTTAATTTAAGTTTTCTAATTAAGGAAATAAATTTTTTATTTATTTAATTTTTATATTTATCAACCCATTACAGTATTGGAAATAATTATAAATATTTTTTATAAAATTTATCGAAACTTTTATCTAAATTTTACACAGTTCACTAAAGTAACATGGATTGAATGCCGGATGGGAAAGATCGAAAAAATAAATAAATAAAGTACAAGATATTTATTTGCTTCAGTATAATAATAAAAAAATTAAATATGACTAAAATATTGACATTATAATTATATCTATATAACAAACGTAAACATACTTAATATTAAAAAAATTATTTAAGACATATTACTTATATTGAAATTAATTATCTTTTAAATATTATATATATATATATATATATTGTGTATTTTGAAATATAATTAATTCGGAATATTCGTTTTTCATATATAACTTTACCTCTTTTATGTGTTACCTTCCAACTTTTCACTTCGTAAATTTTAATTTGGAAAGAGATGAGAAGAAATTTTCAAAGGATCCGCTTTCCAAAGCTTTCCATTTTTATTAATATAACCCATTTCACGTCATAATTGGATTTAGTTACAACCAATTTGAAATTTGACAGGCCGAGAGAAAACAACAAAAACTAATTTTTGGGCCGCGCAACCCCTGAATCTTTTTCATAAGCAATTTTTTTATCATTTTTCTTTTGGCAACGGAATCATTATACGAAAATAAAATTGTGTCAGGAATAGAAACTAATTTCTTTGTTTACCATTAATTAAAGGAAGTATGTGAAAAAGGTGATCCCCACTTTTCCCCAGAAAGTCTTATCCTTTCATCCACCACACGACGCTTCGCCCCATCGGAGAAAAAACATCACTTCCGTTTCCATCGGAAGAAAAAACCTCAGCATGGGAAGCCTTCAGTTAGCAACACCCTTCACGCTCTTCCGATGGGGGCACCCCACCCTGAAGCTCTCTACTGTTTCACAGGTGAAGCCTCGGCAGCAAGGGCTTGGTTTGCGTCCACTGAGTGTGAGGTCCTACAAAGTGGTGATTGAGCAGGAGGGACAGACCATTCCACTGGAAGTTGAAGCTGACGAGACCATTCTGTCAAAGGCATTGGAATCTGGCTTACCTGTGCCTCATGACTGCAAGCTCGGTGTTTGTATGACATGCCCTGCTCGTCTCATCAGTGGATCTGTTGATCAGAGTGAAGGAATGCTCAGCGATGATGTGGTGGAGCGAGGTTATACACTCTTGTGTGTCTCCTACCCTCAATCCGATTGCCATATTAAGGTTATCCCGGAGGAGGAGCTGCTGTCATTGCAGTTGGCCACAGCCAATGACTAGTCTGTGTTTGAGTTTTGAATGTAGGGTACTTCAATCCAAGCTGCTGCTGCTGCTTCTGGCTCTGGTTAACAGCGTTGAGTCTTTGCTTGTTTCTTTATTCGCTGGTGTAGCTCTGGTTTTTTATATACTTCTGTTCTGTTATGTAGTTTCTTGTTGATGCATGAAACATAATTGTACTTGTACAACATTTGATTCATACTATAATAGACACCAACTTTCCAACAATGCTGATAAATGGTTATCTAGGATACGAACTAAATGTGGTTATCATTTGCAATTTTATTTAAAAATTTCAAACCTTATTCACATATTTAAGGGTGGAATCCAAAGTGGTTCGAGAAGTTCACATTTACCGAATGATTCAAACCCTACCTAGGCTAGACTTACCAAGGTTATAAGAAACTGCTCATGCACAACTTCAGCCATAACATCAAAAGTATTGGGTTACCATGATCACAACTGCAGTTGCAGTCGCACATTTGTTGACGATTTCTCTCAACATCGAATATGGTGTCAAGTAAAAGGATTCAAAATCCCTTCCATTTATATATATAGTGCCGAATAAAATGCACACGTCAAGTGATGCGGTTGAATGGTTTCTTGGGTCTCTGCTTAATCTTTACTTTAACGTTGATGCCATTGTCAATGATGGACTGAAGAACAATCTGAAGCTTTCCCTCCACCCTTTCTCCTTTCCTTGGAGTGTAAATCACGTCATGGATATCATCACCCAATGCTCTCTGAGCTAGAATTGCCCCCACTGCGGCACAAGTGGCTTTGTTCTTGGTAGAAGCCAGGTCAAACTTGAAGTCCTTGGAAATGGAATGTGCCACAGCAACAACCTTGCTCGTTACCCTGTGAACAACGCAAGCACGAACAGAGGCTTTTGATATGAAAATGTCCAAGCAAAATGGTTCATGATAAGGACCTGTAAGCTGGTTAAACGTGGGAGTCCTCTGCCTCTTGTTCACACTAGGCCCATCATTGATTTCGTCCACACGGGGCACAACACTTTTGCTTCTAGCCAAATCATCAACTCTGGGAACCTTGTGATCTTTGGAAACCAAATTTGGAGTCGTTTTAGCTTTCTTCACCTCCTCTTTTTTCTTGGAAGATTTCTTCCTATGAAAATCAAAATTATACTCTTCAAACTCCTTGGAGCTGCGCTCAAGCTTATAAAACAGATTGCCACGAACTCTCATGTTATCTATGTCCTCAAAATCTAGTTCACCCTCAACATGATCATCAATGGCCTCGTCGGTCTCTTGCGAACCAAAGGAACCAGCTCTTGATGCAGGTCCCCTCCAGGCTTGTGCCACCCCAGATGAGACACCCCAAGTATCATGATCCACAAGTTCAACATCAAACCCAGTTGAGGGATGATTGAAGTCGGAGAAAATTGGAGAAAGATGGAGGCTGGTAGAGTATTCAGAAGGGGGCACGGTTGCAGAACTGGATGCTGCGTCAATGTCTTTGGTAGGAAGGGTGGTGAGCGTCTTGAAGCAGAGATTGAATGTCCTGGAGAGAAAATGCTGATTGCATAAGGTGGCACCCTTTCTTGCTTGCAAGGATAACATGACCAGAGATTTGAAAAAAAAGAAACTTCAAAAACAAGTTGATGCCAAATGCTCGCAGCAGCAAAACACCGAACAGTTGGCGTGCAGAACGTCCGTGAAGCTCGTAGTGATTGCCTTCAGAGACACGACCTTAAGGAATACGAAAATTAATGAACAGATAGATTAAAGCAATCTGAAATCTATTTGATTAAAAATCAGTGAAACAAGTATTGGAGTTAAGGGAACCTTTTTCCTTTGTACTCTTCTCTTGCGCCTATAATGAATATAAAATTCAAACGAGTGTGGTCAAATCAGTTTGATTATGCAGACGAATAGATAAACGAAATCTGAATATGTTTCATGTGTGTCAACAATTAATAATAGTTATCATCATAATAAATAATCAAGTAAAAAATATTATTTTAAAACAAATATTACAGAATATATATATATATATATATATATATTATTGACTTATTGTAAAAAAATAAAAAACTATATGTAGTATAATAGTATTACTCTTGGAAACAAGTAGCCTGTCAGCTATTTTCTTTTTATCTAAAATTTTATTAAATTGTTTACTTGACATTATTATGTTTGCAATTACAAAGTCTATCCCGTTTGTAACTTTTTCAGAATTCAAATTCACAGTAATTATTATTTAAGTTTATAATATGTGTTCCGTTTATTATTAGGGTCATTTTAAGCACAGTAATTTTGTGAGTTTACAAAAATTAGTTTCTGGCTTTATTCAACTCGATATAGGTTTGATTATACATAATGTGTGTATGATTTAAGTCAATCCAACTTAAGTATGACTTTATATGAGGTGAATCCAACTCAACCAGATTCAATGTAATCCGATCCAATCTGACATGTTACAGTTTGATTAGACCAAACATGGACTCGAATTAATTTAAACTAATATGGATCCAAAGGGGACTTCTCCCTGCATTCCCAAACCTTCTCCTGTACCCCAATAATGACTCTTTTGACCCTAATCAAAAGTATTAAACGGATTCCGAAATCTGTTTCATAAATTTTCATGTTTTTTTATGAAACGGATTTCAGAATCCGTTTCAGAAAAGTATGAAACGGATTTCAAAATCTGTTTCTAGAAAAAAAATTAAAATTTGTGAAACGGATTTCGGAATTCGTTTCAGAAAAGTATGAAGCGGATTCCGAAATCTGTTTCATAAAAAAAATTATGAAACGGATTTCGGAATCCGTTTCAGAAATGTATGAAACGGATTTCGGAATCCTTTTCAGAAAAGTATGAAACGGATTCCGAAATCCGATTCTAGAAAAAAAATTAAAATTTGTGAAACGAATTTTGGAATCCGTTTCATACTTTTCTGAAACGGATTCCGAAATCCGTTTCACAAAAAAAAAATTGTGAAACGAATATCGAAATCCGTTTCAGAAAAGTATGAAACGGATTCCGAAATCCGTTTCTAGAAAAAAAAATTAAAATTAAAAACGTGGTTGTCTTTGATGTCGTTGAGAGAGGGGTCGAAAGTAGTGTCGAACTCAACGGCGAAGGAGGTTGAGCTGGGGGAGGGTTGGGAGAGGCCCATGGAGAGGGCAGAGAAGTGGGTGGAGGAGGCGATGAGGAAGGCGAGGCCTTTGCCAGAGGGGCAAGAGGGAGAGGATAGAGAAGGAGAAGCGGGAGGAGAAGGAGGCGGTGGAGTTGATTTGGAGGTCAAGAAAACAGAGGATCAAAAGGGTAATTATTGGAGGTACAGGAGAATGTTTGAAGGTGCAGAGAGAGGTCCCCTGGATCCAACTCGACTCAATCAAAAATTAGTCTGACTTAACCCAAGTGATATTGTCTTGACTCAAAAAATAATTTGATGTTAGTACAACTCAATCCAATTCAAGGTTGACTACACTCAACTCAACTTGAAGTGAATCCAATGTCACTTTGACTCACTTTGAAATACACTTGACTTGGCATCTGGCCAACATAGTTTGAATTTAGATTACGTAAACCTTTTTTGTGTATAAAATTATTTTGAGTACTTTTTTTCCATTTTCATTTTTATATAATATTTTTTACTTTAAAAAAATTATTCATGGATTGAGCCAGACTTATGGAGTTTTTGTTAACATTGTGATTCTCTATAAACTTTTTCTTGTATGGAATTATTGATCATGTGGGCTATTTTGACCCGATCCATGTGGGCCAAGATCAAGCCGATCGGGCTGGACCAAATTGAGAGGTTTATAAACAAACACGGGCCGTCCAAAACAAATACATTATGACCAAACTCTATGCTGAAGAACTTTGGCAGAAACGGACCACAAGCCGAATACGAGGAAACATAGTTTCTTGCTTCCCTCAAAATCAATAGATTTATTCATAATACCGATATGAAAGCACAACGCAGAAGCTTCTAAAGCCTTGAAAATTGACTCACATACAACGCAATTAAGCTCTGAAACGAAAACTAAGCAATACAGAACTGGGTTATTCTGTTAGACCACAACAGTCTCGGAACTATCATCGGAAGCATTTAAGCCATTTTCATCAAGACGTGTTTCATTTGAAGCAACTATTCGGTTCAAAAGCAAATCCTTCCCATTTTCACATCCAAATTCATTGTTGGAACCAGATCCCAGCTGCAACAAACTCTCATCGGCATGATTCAGAGAAGAAATGGAGACATCTACATCTTGATTACTTCGCTTTGGAATAATATTCTCTTCTGATAAAATCCCTGAAGTAACAGTTTCAAGAGCGTCATTCACATAAGCTTCTTTAGTAGGTGGAGTATTATCTGACTTTTGAGAATTCAAAATTGGACTAACGTCAACCTCCAACGAATCAAAATTCATAGCAGTGAACGAGTGACATTTGTTGTCAAGATTTTCTGCTGAACATGGATCAGAACAAGCAGTTTCCTGAACCAAAGCTTGATCATTTGGAATATCTTCTGGGTGATTTCTCACGGAAGTGGGATTTAATTTATCAACAGGAGGAGCAACCGCCACTTTATTCTTCATTTTTAGTGCACTGTGACTTGTTCTAGAAGGAGAAACACATTTATCTGAAACTGAATCTGACACCATTTCCTCAGAATGAGATTTCGAACAGAGAATCCCATCGACCAAAACTTGGTCTAGCTTTTGAGAAGCATCGCTGCATTCATCATTCGTATCATTAACAGGATTTGAACTAACATCATCACTTCCACGAGGATCTTGAGGAGTTGAAGAACCCATATCTGACCTATTTCCCATTTTGGTGTGAATAAAATCTGTGTCTCCATGTCCCATTTTCTCAGAACCTGTTAGGAAAAAGAAAGTAAAACTTATGCACCAGCAAAAGTAACTCGCTGGAATTTGCTTTAACGAAAACAGCATCAACACCTGCAGTTTTATTACCTTCCATTAACAGCTTCTGTGACATATCAATACCAGGGAAGACCACCATATTCAGTGACCTCATTTCTTGCCTGAGTGAGTAGTCCAGATGTGTGAAGCCAAAAACTGTTGTCCATGTATGCGTTAGTTCAGCAATTGCAGGAATAACTAGTTTTTCGACCTTCATAGAGCAAAGGGCCTTCCAATCATGGAGAAACAAATAAGTATGTGTGTCCATAAAAGATGCATACAGAAAATCCCCAATGAAAGCTCTAACTAGATCTTAGGTGTAAGCAAATCACAAATGAATCATAGTTTAAAGGTTTACCAATTCAATGGAAGAGAAAAGCCGGCGACACATCCCTTGACGCCTATATATATGACGAGTTCCAATGAATGGCATCTCAGCTATCTTAGTTCCGTGGAACCTAAGAGACGGAAGTTAATACTTACATGTATACTCTCATTTATTCAGATTAAAAAAAATCACAATCCACCACAGTCTGAGGCTTAGTACCTGATAGATGCTGCAGCAATGATTTCATCCCCTCTCTCCAAGATAGCAGTGTAAAAGCCACCATAGTTCAACCGATTAAAGTTTGATCTGAAAACAAATAGAAAGAGACGTCGCATAAATTAAAATATAGGATACGGTGAATTCATAATGTTTTGAACTTTTAACTACTACTACTTACCCACTATTATATAAAATGTTACGGATTAAATTGATCCCACTCCTCCGATCAATAACAGGTAAAAAGCATTCATTCATCACAGTCAGCGCAATAGCCAACTTTGAATTGCATTCTACCTTCTGAGTAATTCCTCTGCAAGATGCGTCTGAGTCTTCATCTGTTCTATGAATGAGAGACCACGAAAAACCCGCTTCTAGTTCATGCTTGGTACCGAGATACTTCTTCAATTGTTCAGAAAGCTGTAGAAGTACGAAGAACATAATAACGATTCAGGATCTGGGCTTAGCACAGCAGCTTTGAAAATTTTCGTTTTAACAAACCACTAAAATATAAAAACATAAAAAACAAATGAATATGTCTTGGAAGAAGTACATTCTAACATTCTATAGACTAGTGCATAATAAGTGGTGGTACTCTCATGCATGCTGAATTATAAGGAAGAAATGGTTAAATAAATAATATACATTCATCAAGGTATACTTCAAAATTTTGAAAACGAGAAATAACGGTAAGATGTACCTCTCTGCACTCTCTCCCACAAAAAGAAAGGCCTGATGTATTGAGGTTATTAGGAAGGGTATCCATCTCCTTAGCGCAAGAGTCATGATCTATGCAAAAGTAAAGTACTAAATTAAAAGACGTCAAAGGGAAAAACAGAAGAGAAGTAAAGTAATGCCCAATAGAATATAAAAATATTGAAGAAACAACAAAAATATAAATGAGAGAAAGTGAATACATTTTTTCTCACATAAGTTGCAGGTATGTACGATAGGCACTGATGCATCATCTTTTTCAGAAAGTCCACTGGCTATGCCACAAAATTTACAGGTGCAATTTGGACAATTCCATTCTCCAAGAGGAAGCTTCTGCAACAACATAAATGAATTCCTCATGAAAAACAATCCTCCTAAAATCATCAACACACACACATACACATCAATTATATTACAAAAATAAAGTTAAGTATGCAATTACAACGAGTTAGTAGTAACAACTCAGTCAAAGTCTCAATGATACAATATTTTAGTTTTGGTGAACACTTGCTCTACTTCTATGAGAAAACCTATTCAACACGCCTACTGGATATAAAAGAAGTTAAAGGTCATAAATTAGATTATAGAAGTCCCCATACAATATAATATAGGAAGGTGACTTTTTTCATTGAACGAATGAACTTTTAGCTGACAGTGAACAAACTCGACCATATAAGTATTCAGTAAACACAAGTTTTGTCCGGCATTACCCTAAATACATTTGACAAAGCACATTAATAAGAATGTATCTCAGTCCCCTTGACATCATAACAACAGAGCAACCAAACAACATCTGGAAGAGAAACTTAAATTTCACATGTAACTGTTCACCGAGAGACAGTACAAATTCACCACAAAAAAAAAAAAAAACTGAAAATATGTTCTAACAATATGTTGCGAAGTGAGAACCATGACACATGACAAATAAAATATGCCCAGATACCTGTATATTCAAGCAGCTCTGATGAAATGTTGATGGACAACTATCACAACAGATTAAATCCCCTCCATCAGCACAGATACCACAAGTATCATCATTTGGATCATCACCATTAATATCTACAGAATGGAAACCAATTTTTTCAGAATTCTCTTGTCTATTCCATGCATCTATTTGGCACTGTAGAAGAGAAACTCCAGATTCCAAAAAAATATTTTGATATGGCTGTGGTAATTTGCTTCCTGCATGAAGCTCAAACTTTGAAACTGTGAGGATCTTACTACAGCAGCCACAATGTATACCATCTCTTGTGATCCACCCCTCAAGCAAGACTTTCTTCCGTCTGCGGTACTGAACCTTTTGGCTTAACTCTACTGCTCCCGAGTCAATCAACCAGGCAAGAACTGTCCGTTTTCCCATATATGGGACAAAGCCATCAGATTCTGAATTTGATCTTTCGTTAGAACTGCGAACTAACAAGGTACATCTTCCGTGCTTATTACTCTTCCGTCCATGTATACGAGGATCACATCCAGATGGTTTTTCTATTCCTTCAACTGAGTGATGGGTAGCATTCTGGATTTTAGACCGAGCACTGATAACGTTAGTATCAAACATTTTATTTTTCATCGACTTACTTCCCTGTTTTATAAAGGAGCTTAATTTCTCCTCATTGTTATCACTATCAGTGCTATTCATATCATGCTTGTTGCTGGCAGATCTTATTTGAGGCTCTTTTTCATTATCACTTTCACTATCATATTTTTTCTTCTTGTTTTTCAATTCTTTCTCCATTTTCTTCCTAGTTTTCCTTGTTAGTTGACTGAGCACCTCATCTGCAATAGGAGCAAAAGAAGAACTATCCCCTTTGACCTTGACCTCCTTAGCATCTTCATTCAATTGCTTTTGAAGCGCATCATAGGCCTTGATGATAGACCAATAGGCTGTACCTACCGGATTAATATAAACTGCATCCAGGTAGTCTCTGTTCCTTCGAGGTCTATAGTCAATGGTCCAACCCGAAGTCAGCAGCATCTCCCTTATTCGCTCTCGCAGTTTCTGTTTTTCTGTACCACTACCACGCTTGATTTTTCCTTCTTTCGCTTTTGTAGTTGAGAGTTTATCATGCACAGGGGTCTGTTCATCCTCGGACAACATCTTTTTTACAGGCTTAGCAGCTTCAACATTTCTTACCCCGGGATTCAATGATGTGTCACTGTTATCTGAATCCCCTTCATCACCCTTGCTATCCTTGCTTGACAAAGATTTTCTTGATGCTATCTGTTTCTTCTCCGGCCTCTTGAGTAATCCTGGTTTCTCAACAGGTTTTGTTTCCAAGTATGATGAAGGACGAGTTGGAACATTCCACTTGGCAGTCTCTTCAGTCTTCATCCTCTTGGAGGGCTCTTCAGTTTCCAACCTTCGCCCGCTTTCCACAGGTTTGTGATGATCGTAATATTGTTTTGATTGCCCACATACCTTCTTCTTATTAATCATTACCTTCAAAACACCATTTTTCCCCTGAACCCTAATAGACTCCTCGGAATTAAATTTCTCCCTCTGCAAGGGTATAGGTACCCGAACGCCGTCTCTGTTACTCTTGAGCCTAATGTGACCAACATGATCTCCAGGAAACACGCCACTTGGCCTGTCAACATAAGAGTTATTTCGCTTATCAGGAAGACGTACACTTGACCCATTTTTTAATTCCCTATCAATGCCACTCCTAGTAGCATGCTCCGATCCCATAAAACTTCTTCCTCCAAAACCAACTCCATTGCCATCCAAATGCCTCCTCCTCGTGATCTCCACATCCATACCATCATATTCTTCGACATTGTACGCATCCAACTTACTTCGCTTAGTAACCCACTGCTCCAATCCTTTATCCGCACCCCTAATCCTTTCCATTCTGTCCCTCTTTCGACTAATTTCACTCCCACCCCGCTCAGAGCCAGCCAAACCATTGCAACCACGAATAGTCTCAGACCCGAGCCTTCTACCAGGAGGAATCAGCAACTCGTCACTTGATCCAGAATCACTCACAGACACACTGATGTTGGCCCTTTTCTTCGATTCATAGAGCTTCCTAGACGTGGAAGCAGTAGCCCCCAACCCATCCCCTTTCTTTCGCACAATTAAACAACCCGAGGAATTTCTGCTCTTCACCACAACCCCAGAACCACCCGATCTCACTTCCGATTCCATCTACCAAAGCCCCTCGCCAAAATTAGCATCCCCCGCAACCAAAACTAAACCCTAATCTCCAGATCTAAAGCGAAATCGCTTTCAATTTTACACACTTACCCCCTTCCCCCGGACCAAAGCAAAATTTCAACGAAATCTTACCTCGCCGGAAAATTCACGGATTCCGTCCCTCGGAATAAATTGTGTGATGCGAGTAATCCCCGCCGAAAAAACCCAAGTGATCCGAGGGCGACCTAACTCCGAGAGAAATTGAAACGAAAATCGGTGAGAGATATAGAAAGGGGGAGAGAGATTTTTGGGTTGCGATGTGCAGAAGCAGCACCTAAGTTAATATCGATAATCAATCGATAATACCAAAAAAAGGTAAAAAAAAAAAAAAAAAAAAAACTTAAACAGAAAACAATGTCAGCTGCTCATCTCTTTTTGTTTTGCTTATTTTATTTTTCCCTCCAAATTTTGTCTTTTGTTGAATCCCACGCTTCGGATGCCGCCACCTCACATATATTGGACGTGGCAAAATCACAACGGTTTCCACGACTGTTTATACAGTTTTTCCTATGCTGAGTACTGTTTCTCGGTAAGTGAGTCTTCTACAGAATTTCGAGAGACGTTACAAATCATATTTTAATAAAAAAAAAAAAAATAAATGAAATAAATTTTTTTTTTTTTTTTTTTTTTTAAAAAAAAAAAATAAAATAAATTTATTTTTTTTTTTTTTTAATAAAAAAAAAATTAAA
>Ga0099822_1006908_pt1 | contig 14732 bp, 6 predicted proteins | sample CowpeawhiteBW_FD_76839 | JGI IMG/M metagenome (GOLD analysis project Ga0099822, IMG submission 76839) | Root nodule microbial communities of legume samples collected from California USA - Cow pea white BW | ecosystem: Host-associated > Plants > Roots > Nodule | place: USA: California | collected...
GGTCGCCAGTTGAATCCAACCCCTGCACCACACGACACCCTCGCTAACAACCGCACCAGAACAATTGCAAATAAAAATCAAATACATTTTTTTTTTTTTTTTTTTATTTTTTGGTTTTTTTTTTTCTTTTTTTTTTTTTTTTGCTTTTCTATATTCTGGTCTTGAAACTGGCAAAGATTCAAGAAAAGTGACAGAACAGAACCCAAACAAATGGGAGAAAAAGAAAGGGGAAGGTATAAGTCTTGGCTCGGGAATTTATAGACTAAAAGATGTTTCTTTGTGAGTGCGTGTGGTTCAGTGCCTTCAGAGAGAAGGTAAAAGAATGAGTAGATTATGGAGTTTTTTACAATATCATAAAATGGAACAAAGATTCGTTCCTTAATTCAGTAATAATGCCAGCATGTGTTGCATTAGTGTTAAGCTCTTACCTCATCGTCGTAATCATAATCATATAATAGTAAAAGACTAAAAGGAGTTTTGTTAAGCCCAATCAAGTGGCTCTCATACCACCATGCATACGAAATCACACACATCACAGGGCATTTCGGCCATTACATAATTAATCATCAATTAAATGCTGTTTAGAGGGACAATAATAATATTCTATTAGCTTTACTCTTTCTTTCTACGAAGAAAACCCAATCATTGATTACAAAAATCAATCAAATCCTACAAGGTGCATGTGATTTTCCACGTGCACCGGACCGGTATTTTGACATTACTTTTTTTTATTATTATTATTTGAAACTACCCCTTATTACTTTTTTTTTTTTTTAAATATAAAAATTAATTTTTGTTAATGTTATTTTACCTTTATACAAGTTATCAAATGGTATTAAACAATATTTTTCCTTTTCAGATAGATACTATTATTTTGACATCACTCTTTTTCTTTATTACCATTTGAAACTATCCCTCATTACTATTTATTTTCTCTTTTAGTTAATACTATTTTACCCTTATACAAGTTGTCAAATGGTGTCAAACATCATTTTTCCTTTTTAGATAGCTATTATAAAAAATAATAAACACTCATCGTATATCTTTATGTATAACTTCTTTTCTCATTGATATTTTATGAATATGAATATATACAATAAATTATGTGAATATTAAAATTAATCATTTTTTCATTTAGTATAAAATTAGGTTGACTTAATCAAGGAATTGGACACGGGTGATCAATGTATTGAAACTTAATTCAAGTCATACAAACATAGTTTGGGTTTGATTCTTCAGAGAACTTATATGATTCTCAAGTGAAATCTCAAGACACTAATGATCACATATTCTCAAATAGTAATTTTTTTATCCTCTTATAAGCATTAAAGATACATAAACATCAAGGTTGTGTTCTTTTGGGTGGATGTATTATTCATAAGGAATGGAAAAGAAGATTAGGAGGTGAGTAGTCTCTTCTTTTGAAGGTGAAACAAGGTGATGGGAGGAGATGATTAGAAGGATTGACTGAAAATTCAATCTCACCATCTATAGTGAAATTAGAGGGTGACACAGATGGGTTTACCAAATTATCCTTCATTATTTAATTTTTGTTACATATAATTTAGCGGTTAAAATCAATGCATGTGGTTTTAGTTCACTTTCTTAATTCTATGTTAACAATAATAATAATTTATTATGGTTATAACAAAAAATTATTACTTCTAAAATTACTATTAAAAAAAGTTTTCATTAAATTAATTATTTTCCACCTTATATATTAAAGATATTTTTATACAAAATTATTGTATCATTCATTTTTTATAAATATTTTTTGTATATTTTCAATCATTCAATAAAATTTATAAAATAATTTTAAATTATTTATATATAATTTTATATTACCTATAACAATAGCGATATTTTGGTAATCTAACTTTTTTTTCTATTAAAGTTTTTTTTTAATATATCACATAAGTTAATTCAGTCACAAACTTTAACAAATTTCACTATCTAATCCACTCTATAATCACCTCTGAATCACTTAAAAGAAACAATATCAACTTTACCCTCTAATCATTTCGATCTCTTCCTCTTCCTGTGATTCTTCCTCTCAAAAAAGCATAGACTAAAAATACACCGATGTTGTTAGTATATTAAAATTCCTTTTTTAACATATTTTAAAACATTAAAATCAATGTTCATCGTTATATATCAACAAGGAACAAAAAAAAAAACTCAAAGAATTCAAATTCCAATTTCTCCCTTTGCTTTCCTAAAAGAATGAATCATACTATATGCAAGTATGGTCTCTACCCAACCAAATTACCAATGCATATAAAATATAAAGCTAATGAACACATGTGTTGGAAATTTTAGCTTTAAGAGAAGTGCATACATTCAAATCTCCATATTCTCAAACTATAAGAAATATAAAGAATCATTTAAACGGCCAAGTTCTGATGCTCTAAAGAAAAGGCAATCGTGTAGTATTCTCTTTGCCATAAAGTTATATACAGAATACTCACCACACACCTATTTTCTTATAATTTAGGAACTGATTGTGTGCAGAATATTCACAGAGCTACTTTCCTACATAGTTTGTAAATATTCTAAGAGGTTCTCAATATTCTCTCTCGTTCATGCTCAAGAAACTAATCATAACACATGTGGGTTTGTACAGTTCAATATTCATTGATATAAAATGAATTTCATAAAAATAATAAGGAACAAAAAGATGCTTTTCTCTATTTTTTTAAACAGTTTTCTATTCACACAGTTGGAACACAAAACCTTGTGGAATTTAGGAAGTGGGAGAGTAGAGTGAGTGAGAAATTTGGTGGTGTCATTACTTGATTCAAGTTTGTGGTAGCGTAAGGGTACGAGAATGATGGATAAAGATAATGATATTTTGACTCATTTTTAACTCATCACTCAATTATTATTATTTTTAGATCATTATATCACACTACTAAAAAAATAAAAATAGATAATAAGGGTTTTTAGAATGGTGGGTTAAAAACGAATCAAAATATCATTATCTAGATGATAAAGTTAGAAATGACGGTAGGAGAAATTATGGGTTCAACTTCTCCGTTAACAATTTAAAAATGGATAATGATATTTTAATCTATTTTTCTACCCACTTTTAATCCACTACTTCAATCATCATTAAATCATCTATTTTGATTCTTTTTAATGATGTAATATGATGATCTAATGGTGGGTTAAAAATGGGTAAAAAAAATGATTTAAAGTATCATTTCAAAATATAAGATTTTTTGTTTTGGATTTAGAAAATATGGTGGAAGAGATCATGAGTTCAATTATCTGTATAAACAAAAAACTAATAACTAACATCGTCGATAAAAAAGATTCTGGTAGCGTACTGAAGACACTTTTGGTTGCTGCTCATGCAAAATGGGCACAGAAGAAAACACTTTGGTTGTGGACAACGCATTGACTCGTAATTGACTAGAATAGAAGAGAGACAGGGTCGTCAATTCTGTAACTTTCCACCTTCAATTTACGTGTACTCTTAATCCTATTATCCTTTCTGTGTATCTTTTTGGTAAAGCATTCATATCCTTTTGCTTTAACAAAAGGAGAGTACGTCTAAGGACTCCATTTTGTATTACAAAGAGCAACACCACTTCCCAAATCTAGAAAATTAAATACTCTAAAGTTAACTTCCCATGACTCATTCTAGTTTCCCAGTTATTGTTTTATGATTAAGACCTTCAAAATGATGGACAAAGACTCTTCTTTCTTCTTCTTTTTTTTTTTTTATGATAAAGACCTTCTTTCAAAATGAGTTATGTGATCAAACAGAGTTTAATTCAAAATCTACCACTCCTTCATTAACCGAAGTGCATATGCATCTCTTGTTCTGTCATCAGATAATGACATGAATATGAATCTTAATCATTGCGCATTAATGGTTTTCACATCACTTAATAGTGTTGTAATGTTACTATTTTCAGATTATCTTGATGCAACAATAACTGGTTTCGTAATATTAAAATAATTTGACTTTCAATATAATACTAAGGAAATTGATAATGTACAGTTACGAGTGAATACTAATATATATCAGACTTCATTAGGAAAACAAAAACAAATTGTTAATGTTTTCAAACTCTTTATGATGTGACATTGAACAACTTCAAAATTATACCATTTTGATAATTTTGAAAACAAAATTGCTGCATTTAAGTGTTTTTGCCTGTTTATTCTTGTTGGCTAAATGGAAAGCTAATAAGCAAAAGCATGGATTTGACGGAAATGTAGGGAAGACAATGGTACATACTATTTGACAAAAAGTTTTCATACCATTAAGGATTTTACTCTTAATATATTTGTTAATGCTAGGCTAAGATGTTACTTCTTGTCAATGTGACGCAGTATTTGTCAGTTCCAACTTTCAACGAATGAACGATTGTTTGCAGAGGAAGCACCAAATTTGTATTGGTGCTTCATATTAAACAAAATAAGCAGATAAACCGGTCACAAACTTGTCCACTTGTCCATTGTAATAATCCACTAACTTCTGTCACCTTTTTTTCTTTCCTTTCTTTTTATCACTTTACTTACCAACCAATCAAAAACCACCATTTTCAGGAAACTCTTGACCTTGTTCAAAATCTAATCCTTTGAAGAGATTACGATTGAACGATTGATTGCATAGGTTTTTTTTTGGAGTTTACTAAAGGATTTCCCTAATCAGTAACAGATAAGGAAATATGGGTATTACAAAGTAAATTGCCTCTCCAAAATATTTTCTATACAGATAATTAGTAATCAAAGTGACTGTACCTGAGGAACCCAGATATATATACCATCGTCGTATTTAATAATATATATTCCTTTCTGCCGAAAGAAGGGGACATGATATCATTCAAGATTGCACACCCTGTTACTCATCCCCCTTTTTCCGGTTTTCTGATAAAAAGTAATATTAAACTTAAATTATCAAATATTTCTTATGTGATGAAGACACCCCAAGATCTAGATGGATTGAAACAGTGGCGTTATTAGATGAATACAATTTAGCAAACTGTTATATTTGCATAGATTTGTATAGTAGTTATTGGTAGATTAATCCACACAGTGCAAGGTACAATAGTATTACTGTTCATTGTGTATAATTCCAAAGAAAGTATACCAAACGCAGCTTTAAAATCATTCTATAGTTTCAATAAATATGGCCTATTCCTTCCTGTTAAATTTGTCATATTTCACTATCCTTGCTTTTGAGTCAGATAGAAGGTCGCACTGAATCCATCAATGCAACTTATGTAAAGCTATCCTTTCTTCAGCATCACCAAGGACTATGTTATTGAACATCTTCTTTAACGCATCCTTCTGGCAACCTGAAGCTTAAACAAAACATTGCCTGCAAAGTAAATAAAAAGAAAAAGTCATGAGTACGTAACAATACAAGTTCTAGTAACAAGAAGAACGAGTTTGAGTTACCGAACAATCAAGAACGTGAAATAGAAGTATTCATACCTTGTTTGGAGCCACATCCCTAACCCTATGAAATTTTGAATCATGTATAGGAGCGTTTAAAGCAGATTCTGCCACCTGAAAGATATAGTTCAATTAGCTATCAGAGAAAATAAAATACATGCACTCTATCATTATTGTCCATATCCGAGTAGCTAATGATACGTAAACCATCAGGATGTGGAGGATCTTAAATACAACAAAACAGTAAAGTCGTTTATATTCTAACTTTAACATAGAAAAAAGAGGAAAACATGAAATGCTTTTAGCACAATGAACTCACAGCTATGATAGTCTCTGGAGTCTCAGTCGCTCTAATGAAGCAATAGCAGTGAATCCATGGTAAACATCCTTTCCAATATTTCTTCTGGATTAATCCCCTGAATGAATCTGGAAGGCCATTATCTTAAGTCAGATATCTGTCTATAATTCTTAAAATGGTAATAAATTATATATATATATATATATATATATATATATATATATAAGTCTTGCAAGAGAATCTGCATACATTCAATCTTGGTTAATAAAAAAAAATCTGCATACATTCAATCTTGGATAATAAAAAAAAAACTGCATGCATTCAATCACATAGTAGAGCACAAACAAAAGGCTAATAAAGTCACTAATGAATCTTGGTTTAGATTATGATAGCTCATCAAAAGAAATAAGTTAAGCGTCAACCAGATATAGTCAATGGATCTCCCACACAAAAAAAAAATGAAGATAAGAAAAACTCACTAAAATTGATTGTAAACATATGCATGTCAAAATATATATCAATCTACATCCACCCAAAACAGTAGAGCTGCTCACCAGCAAAGGGGGTAGAAGACAAATTGCCTGCAATTTCAATGTACTAAGCAAAGGAACATGTTTGAATACTCCTAATTCTATTACATGGAGAAAAATAAGTCTCACCTAAGGGAGTAAGGCAAAATGATTTGTACAAAAGAAAAGACCATATTATATGAAATGATGCTATACCTAGAAACTGAACAGCAGATGCAGGCAGATTCATTATTATGTGATCAATATGTTCCCAAGTTTTTGTGACGGACATTTCAGAGCTTCTCATTCTCTTGTTTGTGCTTCCTTTTCTCTTAACACCTTCAAGGATGCCAGTTTCATGAGCCTCCACATCCCCTGTCAAACGAAAACAACTGTAATTTTATTTAAAAACCTACACGGATTATTGTTATCAATATTGTAATTGTTTCCTTAGAGGATGGGGACTATTAACAAAACAGGTTGTCTTTTAAATCTTTTACAAGCTAGAAGACAATCAAGTAACAGCTACTACATCTAGTGACAGCCTGATTTGATATTGCAGTTCGTGGAATACCTTCATGATAACTAGAGGATCTTTTACCAGCAATTACAGATGTAGCACTGTGCCTGGTTGAACCCTTGACATCCCCTAAACCACTATTATTGTCTTTTGTATGAACTACAATGGGAATATTAGTATTAACTACTACGCAACATGTTTCCATATCATAATTAAGATACTTTCAGTAATTTACCATAAAGATATTACCAGTTAGCAACTCATTTTCAGAATTTGATTCAGCATTGTCTTGTATCCTGCATGTGTGACAAGTATCCAAAATGGGAACTTCGGATGAGAGTTGAGATGTAGCCTCAGTATTTGGCACTTCCATCAACTGGGACACAAATTTTCTAGCATCCATGTTGTATGCATAAATACGATCATCAACCTTATTGATTTTGGCATTAATCCTCAGATAGTGAATGCTATCTGGATTTAAATCATTTGCATAGACTGTGCATCCTTTTTGCGCTGCAGGAATGGCAAAAGGACCTATCCCTGCAAACATGTCACAAATGGTCTCCCCAGCTTGGAACATTGACACTAACCTTTTGTGTTCATGTTCCAATCTCGAATTCCAATAAACCAAACTGTAATCCAGCCTAAAAGTGGCACCATATTGCTTCACTTCTGTTATCATACTATGCTCTCCTGCTAAAATTTCAAACTCTGGAACGCGAAACTCATTTGTAATGGTTCCAACTTTGTTGACAATAGTTTTGATTCTAGGATAATTTTTCTGCACAAACAGCGAAAACGTGAAAATAATAGGAAGAACAAGTATAATACAACATGCTTGACAGTTTAAAGATAGAATTCGTGAATGGATATTTAAATGGACATATTTGTAAAAATTGCAAAGGGCATGCTATTGAAACACATACAGACATCAATGCAATATGTTAGTCTGTAGAATAACATCGTTCATTTTTGCTTCAAACATACATGAACCAACACAGAAATATGCATATAGTACTAAAATGAGGAAGCAGCATCAAATAGATCCAACAGGAACTCATACTTAGAGCACAAAATTGGGAGACCAAACTCCTTAAAGTAGAGCTAGTCCCCTTTGTTAAGACTGAAAGGGGGACAATAAAAAAATAGCAAGGGAATTCTAGAGATGCATAGAATAACCTAACCCACCCAAAGCCTCTCCATTCACTTCAATCTAGCCTACCTCTCCTAGATCCTTCCCTCCCCAGTTCTCTTTACGCTAACCAGTCACCACCTTTTGCCATAATACACCTTGCCAAGTAGGCAAGGTTGTTATATCACTTTACAGTCCAAATTCCTCTCTGCTCCTTCTGACATTACCCTACAAGTAGCAGTGATATGAAGCCACATATGCTGCAGCAATAGCTATGTTATATACCAAAACAGGGAATGGTCAAATGTTGACTATTCTGACCCAAAATCAATTAAAAGAACAGAGTTCAGTGAAGACAATCATCGCATGTTCATATCTGACAAATAAACAAGACTATTTAAATATACATATATTGAAACCAAGACTTGGAAGTCTTAAACCTTAGTGTAGTCACACATACATCATAAATAACCTTTGCAATAACATCTTTGTAGGGAAGTAATTCATCGTGTAGGTTTAAATGAGCAATTTGACCTGTATAGGTAGAACAGGTGTTAGTTTACCTGATATCAGTGGCTGACCCAAATAAATTCAATTGTAAAATAAAATGAACACCGCTCCCCTCAGAAACATGATTAAAGAATTAACAAAGAATGTGAGCTGAGCTGAGCTGATAAAAAATTTAAATAAATTATATTTGTAGCAGTTAAAAAGGTCAAAAAACTAAATACTTAACTATTGTTTCAAAGGATGAAGGCACCTCCACTCCAGTAGGCAATATCTGCTTCAGCACATGATCTACAAACACAAAATTTGTTGTACGATTGTAAATGATTTAGGATGGATGGGGAAAGCATACTGTAGGAAACAATAGAATCATTGAAAAAATGTTTCTAACTAATGTAATACCAACATAGCATAGCAACATCACTTCATTAAATAACAAGATACTTATATGTTTCCACTTATTGTAATTCTATAAGAATAAAATGTAAATTTTTCATCAGTTATTATGATACTCCTGAGTAAAGAGGTACTTTGAAGCAACTACTCCATCAATATGAAAAATTCAACATGAAAGGCAGCCTCTACAGTATGGTTTAACAGCACATTGCACTCACTCACCTGCACTCCAATAAGAATACCCTAGTGTCAATGAATAGGGCACAACTTCAATCTTACACAAGCCATTGAGCTCATCAACCTTTTGTTTTGGAATATCAGATAAATCTGCCCCACAACATTCAAAACAAATTATAGATAAGAATTTCTGTGCAAGAATATTGAAGAAAAAGTTCACACACACCTTGATTCTGAACTTTGTCAGAGAGTATAAGGTAACGGGTTTTGTCACATGTAGGGTCTTCAATGATGGGTTTGACTCGAGGCTTGTCGAACATGTAACTACACATTCAATAAAGCAGAAATTAAAAGCAAATGATAATGAATCGAAAGAATAGATAGAGCAAGGTACCGACCCATTGAGGATTCGAGTGGCAACCTTGCAATGTTGACAAGGGATTTGTAGAGCCCATAATTTGAATTGCACATCAAACTTGCTCTCATCAAGATGTGGTTTTGGTAGCTTTTCACGGTCAGCAACTGCATCATTGTCAACACAAAGCAAGTTGTCGAGTGCATGAGCTTGAGAAGCTAACTTGTTAGGACTGTTCTCAGATTCCCCATTCTTTACACAATTCATTTCAAGAGCTTCACTTTCCATTACTCTATTTGCAAAACCTAGATATAACATTCATCAGAATAAGACATCACCACAAAAATTACACTCTTTTGTGGGTATCACTTATTATTTAATGAGCCACATTCGGGATTTTGTAGTTTCCAATAAATTTAACCAATAGTAGATGGTGTTAGCATTATAGAAATATGCATCAACATCAAAAGGAAAAAATGAAGGGACAATATATTCATTTGAGAAATGATGAGAGATTAACACATCTAAAAATTGATCTAGTTGCAACTTTCACACATTCAATGTGCTCCAAAGAATGAATTCAATTCCAAAATGGTAAAGGATTGATGAGGTAAATACTGATAGTCAAGAAAAATGAATGATTGCAGCAAATATTTACAAATAGATAAATATCAGCTCTAGAAGACTAGCAGCAATGGCTCAAAGACAATCTGACCTCTCAGGAAATATATTATGATATAAAAAAAGGTATGCAATTCCCAGTAAAAAGCCACATTGCAATCAACCTATCGCATGTATAAGGGTCACCAAAGTCACCAAAGTGTAGCAAAAAAACAATGCCACTGTTAAAACTGTTGTGGGGGTATTGTAGAGAATCAATTGAGTAATAAAGCTTTTTCCAACTTAAAATAGAGGCAAAAAATACAGGGACAAAGTGGATAAAGGAAGTTCCAAGGAATAGATTTCGAGAAGGCTCGGGTCAACAGCAGGTCAAATGATGGAAAAAAGAAAAATGACAGCCTTCAACACTGCCTACCTAAAAGTTAAGCTGCACCTATCTGCATACTGATCATTTAAACTCAACAAGACTACCTCGTGAAAATGAAATTGAAAGATTTGCAGCACACTCCAAGTGGTTTATACATGCCGATTAACTTAAACACTAACAGATTCATCCCACTTCCTGTATTCTTGTTTAACCAAACTGAATGTCACCCCAAAGTAATTGCCAAACAAACGAATGCTATGCCAAGGATCTTTTTCAGTTTCAACGCAAGTCGACTTGGTTAAACAATAATCCTATAAAAAATTATTCATTGGTTTAAAAATGATTGTACACACACACTACTAGCGCCAACAAATGTGAAGACATCGTTCACTTCTTGTTCTTGAAATGGATAACAAACCACTTTATTTAATTTAACATTAAACTCAAAATATACTTTGGTGGATGGTAAGACAGTTTTCATTCAATAAGACATATTGGTAAATATTAAATCAACCCATTTATTGCATCTCCTCTCTATCAATCTGAGTCACTGATTCATTCTTTGGCCAGTACCCATAAACAGTACCCTGCAGGTTTTCCTCCATAAAGCAGCAACTAAGCAAAAAAACAGTGCCAGACCTTACTCAGGGCCATTACCAATGCAGTCTTGAAATGGACGGTAAATCCCAACAAAATTTTCGAAAACATAACAGCTAACACAATTCCTTTGGTGAGACAGCGACACCACCAAATTTACACAACAACAAAGACAATGGTTCTAACTTAATAGACACATTATAGAAAAAATAAATAAAAATACATGTACTTGTGTTGTTGTTGGAATAGGTGGAGTGAAGAAGGGAGAAGTACCTTGGCAAAGGAAGCAGTTGAGAACAGGAATTGAAAGACCAAAAACTGAACAAAAAGGTAGGGTTTTTTATAATAAGATCTCAAAGGGGTAAAAATGTAAATAAAAAATATTTTAAGAATCTGGATCCACTTCAGCAGTGTTTTCCTCCCAACACAAATTTTCCCCTTTCTTCTATTTGCTTAAATTAAATGTTATTATATTAATTTAATAAAATAGTGTTTATGTCTCATACTTAATATTTGTCTCCTTTATAATAGTTTTACTCATTGTTTACATGAAAAATGTTTGAATCTCAATTTTTGCGTTGGTTATTCTGAGCTAACATAAAATATATCTTCTTTAATGTTTTATATCTTTAATTTTTAATTCATTTGAATAACTATTATTTTACTAAATATTTGTCATTATCTTTCAACATTTGTCTAGTCCATAATTTTTTCCTTAAAATTTATCAATGTATAGAAAAACATTTCACTTTAAATTAGAGAAAATAAATAAAAAGACATCTGAAATGTTTTCAAATTATATTGTATAAGTCCAAGGCATTACTCGATCTTACAGAGTACACGGTAAGTATGAAAACATGTCAGTCCTCTAAAACGACATGTATCCAACTTACATTAGCTAGTGGAGACAAAATCATTATCATTCATTAGGATAAACACAAGGTTAATCACAATAATTCAAAACTATCATTTAATTAGTGTCTTAAATCAAAGTCCACATAGGTAAGGTCCATGAACAATAGTACAAGTAACACAAGTAACACGTTTTACAAAATACATTAATGACGTATTTATGTTAATATTTATTATCCTTTGACACGTTTTACAACGTACATTACTAACGTATTTACGTTAACATTTATTATATTCTGACACATCAGATTCAGATCGACTTTAGCACCAAGGTGTATCCTGCAAGCACATTTCTCTTGTGAAATTCAAATACTTAGAGTTTGAGGATGGATATTATTTGAAGATGTGATATTTGAAGTACTCTAAAATATTTTACAAGATATACCTCATTTTTATAAGAATACAAACTTCAATATTTTTTCTTTTATTTATTTTTTAAAACTTTATCACATTCTTTCATTGACATTGGTGTAAATTAATAAAGTGTCATATAATTTTATTTGTGTAAAATTGTACAGTTCATGTACTTATTTCACTTTTGTCTTATTGTTTTATTATACTTTGATTATAAATTTATATAATAACACATTTTTTAATTGACATTAAAGAAAAAAACACATTATTTTTTTACATGTCATAAACAAATCAGACATAACATTTACTCATAAAAAAATATAAAAAAGTTGTATTAAGAAAATTATATTTAATTATTTTTAAATGAATACACATTTGAAATTGAAACGAATCTCAATTTTAGTTAAAATTTAAATATTAAAAATATATTTAACTATTTTGAATTTTAACTTATATTATTTTAATTTAACCAACATATTAAACTAACTTAATCAAAATATTGTGTTGTTGAAAGAATACAGGATATCCTTTGTTTTCATAATAATCAAATGATGATGAATTTTCCATGTTATAAAATTGATGATAGTTATGAATATTTAAAAATATATTTAAAAATTATGTGTCTGAATATCTTCCGATCAACATATGGAGTTATATATAAAATTAATTACTAATTATACTAATGTTTAATTATTCTTTAGGTATCTATTTTCCTCAAAATATGTGAAGTTGGTTAATCATGCTTATTAATGGTTAATATGCTTTAATGGTATAGGACAACTATTTTGTACACTAATTTACCCTTTTGTGTTTTTTGTGTAGTTATTTATTTATTTGTTTGTGATAATCACCTATTGGATGAAAGCACATTAGAAGATAATGAACTATCAGTCAAAGTAGTGAAATGTTAAAGAATTTTAGTTTTGGTCAATTTTTTTATAGAGTTTGTTGGTTTAGTTCGAGTGTATATATGATATACTTTTATAGTCCTATATTTTTTTTCTTTTATAAGACTATATTAATATATTAATATATTTTATACACGTTGAATTACCTGTTTTGAATATCATGATGAAGTGTCCTGTTTTATTTGTTGTAATATGCTAAGATGAGATGTTACGATTTGAATATAAGTTAAAAGTTTTAATATAAAGGTGAAAAAATGTGTGAATTACGATCGAATTGCCAAATTAAATATAGAAAAGAGATGCTAACAATATTTAAAGATAATGAAAAACTAATTAAAATATTAAAAAAATATTGGAAGTATAAAATTACGAAGACATAAAAATGAAATATGAAAAAAAAGCTAAAAATGTTTAAAATAGTGAATACTCAATGAAGTTATTATGAAAAGAAAAGTTCAGAGTTACAAAATTATGAACACATGCCATTACATGTAAATTGTACTTGGATATCTTTTGTAAATAGTTTTGTACCTATTTAAATATGAGTTAATGTCGTGGATTGTACAATTGTCCGATGACAAATGTTAGTGGGTCAAGTCACAATTCAAGTGAGATTCCTAGTAGGACAATGATTGAGGAGGAGATTGTTGCATGTGACATCAATTGTCCTGTGAATCCAAGTGGACTGAGTCTAATTGAATCATGGCGTTTGAGGAATGTTACAGTCTTAAGTAAAAAAAGTTGCACATTGACTAATGAGCTAAGTAAAAGGAGTTGCGCCCTGACTAATGGGTATAATTTTTGGCCTAGTGGTAAGCGCTCGATCCTAACCGTTAAAAGTTTTAATTTAGTAGAAGTGATTAACTTATAAAGGTGAAAAAATGTGTGAGTTAGAGTAGTATTATGAAATACAAGTTAAATAATTTAAGTGACAACTTTTAATTTGAATTTTAAAGTATAATAAACTCTAATGCTTTTCTCTTCTTTTTTTTTTAATTGTCTTTTAAGTTTTGACTATTCATCTTATGTGATTCCTTCCTAGTGAGATGAGATGTGTTGAGAACATATGCTAAAAATGTTTAACAAGAATGAATAATTAATGAAATTATCAAGGGAACTTTTCAAATTTTGGGAGCTACACAAAATTATGAATCCATAAAATTAGATATAAGCATTCATTTTTTCTTTATGTAAACCAATCAAACATGATGAAGATTCCAATATTCATAGTAGTGGGAAATGTCTCGAAAATTTTAAAAAAGAAAAGAAAATCGGAAGTAGCAGTAATAAGTACCTTAATGTTACAAATACCAAAAAATTAGAGAAAAACAAATGAAACTTGTGGCAATTTTATTAAAAAGTTTTCAAAATAACGTTACTCTTAAAAGGTTACTTAACAATGATTATAGGATAAATCGTTTCATTAGTCCTCATTTTTTTAACGGAAATTTCAAGTTGATTTCCTTCGTCTTTTTGTCTCAATTAGATTTTTATTTTGAAAAATTAGTTGCAATTAGGTCATTTATGTTAATAGTACACTAACATAGTTATCTAAATGTCACGTGTTAGTACGTGATTGTTTTTTTTTTTTTTTTTATTTTTTATTTTTTTTTTTAATTTAAAAATTTTTTTATTTTTCAAATTTATATTTTAAAACGTAAAAATTA
>Ga0099822_1006917_pt1 | contig 14722 bp, 5 predicted proteins | sample CowpeawhiteBW_FD_76839 | JGI IMG/M metagenome (GOLD analysis project Ga0099822, IMG submission 76839) | Root nodule microbial communities of legume samples collected from California USA - Cow pea white BW | ecosystem: Host-associated > Plants > Roots > Nodule | place: USA: California | collected...
ATATATATATATATATATATATATATATATATATATAAATATATATATATATATATATATATATATATATATATATTTTTTTTTTTTTTTTCATGAGAGGTGAAGTCAGTTATCAGTTATGATAGATGTCAAGTATCTGACTTTGTTCAATACACGAGTCTTTTGATAATAGAGTCAGATGTCTATATTATGATTGAGAGGGTTGTGTTTGTGTTGTGTAATAGATATTTGATTCATGACGTGAATATATGATTTTGATTATGATAATTATATGTGTAGTTTGTTTTAATTTTCACTAACTTATCTTTGTTTTTTGTTGTGTTATAATTTTCTCACCTACAATGATCATATATTATATGTGAACAATGATTATAACATATAATAGTAATACAATAACTCATTGAGATGGTAATGTGGATTGTGAATGTATATTTCATTGATCAATAATTTCTCCGATAATTGTAATGCTTTTTTATAAGATATTTTATAAAGAAATTAATTGTACACAAACAAAAAATATACTAATAACTTTTCACATGACAAAAAATTGCATCACTTATATTAAAAGCTGGAACGTAACAAATTTAATTGGTTTATTAAAATAAATTATTTTAAAATAAAAAATCGAAGCAATTAAATTTTCAGGGATTTTAAATTTCTCAGAATTTAAAATTTATTTTGATGAAATTTTCTTAAAAGCTGAGTCGTATCAGTTGGCATGTGTATGTTGATTTTTTAAAAACCTATACTCTGTTTTATTTAACTATTCAATAAACTTGATATTTACAGGTTTACACTTCCTAAATTTAATATAAATTCATTTTAGTTTGTATATTTAATTAATCAAATTACTTTCAAAAAATATTCCAATTTATGGTTTTATATCTTATTTAGATTTAAAAATATTCACATGATACTAAATGTAATTAAAGAAGACAATAACTTGTATACTTGGTAGAAGGTGTGTATTTATTGTATATTTTATGTATCTGGATTTTATTGTATGTAGTCTCTAACCTTCGTTTTTGTTGAGAAAGATGTTTCCAACTTTGGACTTTATCAATCCTCAGCTCATGTCTTCCTCAGTTTTAATGTTTTGTCTAACGTGTCAAACGAAAATATCTTTGAACTGTTTTTTTTTTTTTCTGAAGAAAATTAGGTTTTAATGTGGGTTTTTGACGAGAGAATCTTGTAGGATCCTTTTTTCCATAAATAGATAAACAGAACTTTTCTTTTTTCACAATAGCAACGACAACATTTTTTGTTTTTTTGCTCTTATTGTATATTCATAGATTCTTTCTTTTACACTTGTTTCGTGGTTAAATTGATGGAAGAGGATGAATGAAGAGGAAACTGGAATTAGATGATTGGTGGAAAATAACAGAAGAAAAATAATTTAAAAAACTTGGAATTTTAAAGTGTAAAGTGTAAAGTTCAAAGAGATAATTTTTTTAATTAAATTATTAATCTTTATCTTTTATTTATTTGAAACTTTATTTCTATTAGAAAATTAGGTCTTACGATTATCAATTTTAATGTTATAAAATATTATATCAAATTAATAAAAACAATCATGAATAACTGAACTGGAGATCAAAATGACAGATAATTGAAAAGTTGGGACTAAAATTATGTAAAAGGATTGCGACGCCAATTAATAGACTAAAATAAAAAATGAAAAAGACTGAAATAAAAGATTTATAAAATATAGGTATTAAAATTACAATTACGCGGAAAGCATCTCGATCATACAAAATAAATTATGATTTTTTTCTAATTATGTTTTTTCTCATGCCAATTTAGTCATCATCTATAAAAATGTATAGATTTATTCTTTTTAATCTAATTTTATTAAATTTATTTAATATTTTAAACGAGTTTTGTAAGTCATTTTTTACAGTTATATTCTTGGATCTGACCTTTTCGTAGGCCCAAGGTCAGTCCAACAATAGGACCCCATACCTTTTATGCTTCCTTGTTTCTCTCTGTCTGGATTTTCAGAAATAGAGCTCCCTCTTGTCTCCCTCTACGAAGCAAAGTTCTACTAGGACACGTATCATCTCCCATCTCCCAACTAGTAATATATAAAGGAGATTTCTCTTTTTGTGTCCACTTTTCATTTTCTAATTTTACCCTTAACTATTATTTTAAAAAGTAATTATTTTTTCTTTAACTTTTTTTTTAAAATTTTTTTAATTTTAATTGTTATTCTAAAAACTTTTTTTAAACAATTATTTTATTTAACAACTATTTTAAAATTTATTATATATATTTTAAAAATAAATATTATTAATATTATAAAAATAAAAAAATGTGAATACATGACGACACGACAAGCGCCGTCGTACATGTGTGTTCTCTAGTTTTATCAAATGCAATTTCCTCCGTTTTAGATTTAGTGGATTTGAGATTTAAAGGACAAAGGATAAATATAATTACTAACAAGATTGATAGTGGTAAAATACAAGCGTAACATTACTTTGTTTTATACAGTGAAAAGGGGAGAGAAAATAAATAACAGCAAATAAAACATTTTAATTTTGAGTTTTTTTTTTAACGAAAACATACGGAAGGAAATAACTATTTTTTGGGTGAAATCTACCATAAATTTAATTTCCCACAAATTAAAGAGAAACAATTATGAAATAACAATGTGCTTTTATCCTGACTTTTAGAAAACAAAATGATGGCATTTCATGTATATTCTTTACGTATTTTGACATTTTTTAATAGACACATAAAAAATGTCTCACTTCTCCTTAATTTCTTTTCTTCTATTTTTGTTATTTAACTTTTTTTAAACCAAATAAGAGAAAAGGGTTAACAATCATTGCCTTTCCTGAAGCATTTTAGATATCTTAAAGATATATCCTTATTAATACTCACTAACTAATTTATTTAGAAATAAAGATAAATAATGTTATTATTGCCTTTTCTATTATTTGTTTCATAGATGTAATTATGAAAGAATTTACTTTTAGGAGTATAGTAAGATTTTAAGGTTAAATGATATTTGTACTTTAAAAGTTATGATGTTGATTCGATATATATCTTAAGTTAAATGTTCTGAAACTGATTTTGAATTGAACTGAAAATTGTAGGATTAATTTATTTATTGACCATGACGTGTCAGTATGAATCTTTGATTCTTTAAAAAAATAGTAATACATTAATAATAATTCATATTAAATTATGTTAAAAAATAAAAATAAAAATAAAAAATGAAAATTAGAATATCATTGTCTAAAAAAAATAATAATGATGGAGGAATATTTTTGAGACTAAGGGAAGGTGGTGGGACCCGCGATTTGTTAGTGTTGGGGATTGGTGGAAGAAAGCTTAGGAAAAGTGTGGATCGAAAAGAAAGAAGAAGGAACGGTGGTGGTGAGTGTCATCACAACGAGGAAATCTCAGTGCCTACCTTTCTCTTTTTTTCTTTTTTTTTTCTTCTTCAACTTGCCTTCAGCAAACACTGCCAATTCATTATCTTCACACATCCTTTTCATAAATAATATTTCAGTTACCAACACATGCCCATCCTTTCGTGCCTTCAATTCAACTACATCTACTTCAATTCAGTATTAAAAATAAACTGTATTAATATTTTAATTTTTTTTAATATATTTTAAAATATTAAAATTAGTGATAATCAGTATATTATAAAAACATAAAAAAATCTGCAGAGAATTTAAATTTCAAAAATATCCACTTAATTAAGTTTAACATTTTTATTTTTCTAAATTATCAAATTAAACTATTAAACCAATTAAAAAAATATTATTACATACCATACTCATACTCATTACCCAATCCGCTTATAAAATCAAACTAGTTCAAATTGGGTTGAGTTCAACCCAATCACAAATAAAACTCAATCAAACTTAATTGTGTTGGGTTTTGATGAAATTTTATTAACTACTATAAACACCTTTATAATTTATAATGTTTATCTCTTTATATATCATCTCATATATTTTTTTGATCTTAAATTTATCAAGTGTTACCATAATTAATTTTCAAATATCAACCACGATTATGATTTTAATTTTTTAAATAGGATTTAAATAAAAATAGAGAGTAGAAATATCACATCTCAAAATAATTAACATTTATCATCAATCACATGGAAAAGTTTTTAAATTCATTTATTCTAGTTTAAAACTAAACGAAATCTCTTGATTTTGATTAGTATATATATAAATATGATTGACTTAACATATAATATATTATGAATATTAGGATTTGTTTGCACATTTTATATAGATGCCTATGAGTTTGGTATGTAAATATTTAATAGCATAATTTAATGAGTATAATTTAACATCTCTTTAACGATAAGTTGATTCCTTTTGAAGATGTATATACGAAGATCTCGTAAGCTCGTTTCCAAATCACAACAATCAAATTTACAACAAAAAAAATAATAACATGAAGAAAAAAAAGGTGAATATCATTGCACCGAAATAACATGTCTTTTTGGTTTGTGATAAATCGATATTATATTGAATATTGTATTAATCGATACTTTAATTTGGATCATGTATCTATATTTGACGTGTACTTATGTTTACTATTTTATTTTATAATATTTTATTAATATCATCAGTAAATCCTACTCTTAAATTACTATAATTTTTACTCTCAATATTATCTTATATTTTAATTTAAATATATTTTATTGTGTTTTAATTTCATATTTATTTTTTCACTTTTTTATTATCATAAATATTTATGCAGTAGTAGTGCATACATGTTCTTTATCTAATTATAAAAATCTGTTTAAGATTTTTTTTAAGCTATACATAATGTGAGCCATTAACAAATCAGATATAAAACGGAGTGATAGAAATTCTAATGAAGATTTATTGTCTGATATGGAATATTAACTGTTTTTCTTTCAAACAAAATGAGGGTTTAAGTTTTATTGTATATTATTGTCTGTTATGGAATTTAATTCACTATGGCATTTGTGTATATATTTTTAAAATTTTAATTAATAATTAAAAGGATAAAATTGAAAATAAAATATAAAAAATATATAATTATAAATATAAATAAAATAAATTTTAGTCATAATTAATATTGTGTAAATAATTTTTGTAGATAAAATAAATTTTAGAAATTGAAATAAAAAATATTATAAGTATTATTGTGTAATTATAAGTAATTATTTAAATTTTAAAAAATAGTTATTAAAATAATAAAATTGAAAAATAGTTTTTTTATTATGAATAATTATTTAAAAAACATTTATTAAGAGATAAAATTAAAAAAACAAAAAGATAACAAAGAAAATACACTCTTTATATATACTAGCAAAAATACATGTGTTACAAACAAATACGCGACAACGTCTTTATGTTTATATTTTTTTAGTTTTTCTAAAAATTTGAGTTACGATGGATGAAAAATATATAATTAATTTTTAAAATAGTTGTTAGATATAAAATTTAAAAAAATGAGATATGTAAAAAAAAATGTTTTAAAGACAAATTAAGCATTTAGAATAACGGTTAGTAATACTTTATTTATAAAACAATTAATATTTAAAATAATAACTAAAAATAAAATTAAAATAATTAAATATGGAAAAAAATATATTTTTTATATATTGTTATAGATAATTATATATAGATAGATAAAAAATGATGTATACCAGAACAATTAATAAAACCTAATAAAAAATGCAATAAAAATAGAAGAGATGTTTCATTAAATTTTTTGAAAAGAAATAGAAATATTTAATTTAAAATTTTTATTTTCTAACATTATTGTTTGTTAACAAGTGTTGAAAACGTCATAAGATAAAATGAATGAAACTTCAACACGTTCTCCAGTGCATGAATCTTAGTTGTTCTGTCGCTTTTGAAAAGTTCAGAATCAGGTTCAACTGAATTTTCGTCAATGACGGCGCAATTATAAAGATTTAGATAATGTGTGGAAAATCACTAAATTAACACGTATAGATTATAAAATGGACTGATATGTGTAGAGTTTTAAAAATTATAAAAACATTATAAATTATCTATAATAATTTTGTAAATTTTCTGAGAATTAATTTACATAATTTTGGTGAAATAGATTGTAAATCTTAAAATGGGGTAGAAAAATTAAACTAACATATCTTGAACCAAAACATTTATGGGAACTCATAAAAATATACACTATAGAGTAATGTAATTAAATTTTAAAAATAAAGGAATGAAGAACCGTGACTTCTCTTCCAAGAAAAATAAGAGAATAATATATTTCTTTTAAATGTTCATCACTATTCATTATCATGCTTCTCTTCTTAAAGTAAGAGGAATAATGTTAATTCTTTTATGTGGATCTTAATAAGTTTTTATGTAATTTCGAATTTATTTTATACCGTATTTTTTTATAATCGTCGTTACTTATTTTTTTTTTCTTTATATAGCTATAGTGGTTATTTTTCTATTATAATTATTCAAGTTTAATTAAGTAAGTAATTTATTTATTTATTTTCATTTAGTTTAATCTTCAATAAAAAATTATCTACTTTTACTTATGTTGAGAAGCTTACCTTTTATCAGTTAATTTGTTTTTAACTTTTACAATTTACTTTCAGTTATTTATTTTATCTATCATGATATTTATTCTCCAATTAATAATTACCCTTGTTATTATTTGTTTTTCATTTAGTTATAATTTATTTTCAGTAATTAGTTTTTTTATTTATTTTTCAGTTCTTTACGCTTTTGCCATTTAATTTCCCGTTATTTTTTGTCGTTTTAATTAGTTTTTAATAACTCGTTCTTCATTATTTTTCATTTACTTTATTTATTTATAATATCTGCCATTTAGTTTTCTTACTTTAACTCATATCTTACTTCTCATTATTTTCTATTACGATATGTGATTAGTTTTGTTTGATTATCCAACGTAAAAGAAATTCTCAAAATTTGAAAAATGTCATTTAAAATAATTTTCAAAAGCAATTTTAGAAAAAACTATTTTTTTAGTAATTTAAACTAAGAAAATTAAATAAAAAATATATAAATTAAATAAATTTAATCAAACTTAAGACAAAAATACACATATTTTATGTACTATTAGTATTCCCACACTTTTTTATATATTGTCTTGATTTGTGTGTAAATTTTATAAATTATTTAGTAAATCCTAATCCTAACCAATCCCAACAAATTAGATCTTATGTTTAATTTATGGGACTTTGTACTAACCTTGAACTTTTACAAACTTTTTATTAAGTTTTTGATCTCTCTCATTTTTAGTCAATGTGAAACTTTAGACTCACATTTAATCATATCATCCCCCTCTAAGTGGATGGATAGATCTTTCTAATTACATCCTAGTCATCTTACTATTTTTTTTTTACCCGAGATGTTGGGTTTTAGACTCAATGAATCTTAACAATTTTTCCTCAATAGGCTTTTGGATCCTTTTTACTTATATAATAATCATTTTACTCATATTTATCTAATGTGGGATTTCACACTCACATAGAATCCTAAATCTCTCATTCTTAGGTTTTTGAGTCATTCTACTTATATAATTGCCATCTTACTCACTTTTATCTTGAGCCCTTGACTTTAAGCCATTCTCCTTACATATATTTAATAACACTCAATTTTATTTGATATGAGATTTCAAACTCGTACTCAATACTAATAATCTTCCCATCAATAATAGGTTTGCGAATCTTTTTTACTTATATATCAACGATCTTATCATTATTGCCTGTGTGGGACTTTGGTCACATATTGAATACTATCAATATCCTTCTACTTATATATTCATCTTATAAATTTTTACCCTAAACCCTAAGACTTACCCCTTCTACTTATATATTCATGGTACTCATTTTTATCCAAAATCCTAACCCTAAACCCTTTTACTTATATATTAATCATCTTACGCACCATGTTCTTATTGTGTTTCATGAATTTTTACTAGTTGTTCTTATTGGAATGTTTAAATGCTTATTACATATAACTGTGATGCTCAAGGCAATGTTCCTAAGGTGGAATGTTATTATGTCTCTTGTTAGTTGTAGGTTGTATTGGTTATGAGTGCAAAGGTGAGATTATTTTGATTCCGCTAGTAATTTCAGTCACATAGACGATAAATTTATAGCAATAGGAGTTGAGGAAGGTTCATATCTAGAATGATGGTGTTAATCATACTTAGTAGAGGTACTAAAATTACCTTGTCTAGCTTAGTGGATGGGGAAAAATTTTCCATTCAAAATATACTTATAACTCTTGATAGCAAGAGAAATCCAGCACATACAGGTGCAAAATCCCATAGCACTAACCAATACATCGGTCCTTCAGAGGTTGAATCTTATTGAGTAATAACGTATATTATATCAGATACAACATGTTGAAATGTTAGATATTTTGTAATTTAGACTATTTTTGCTGAAAATAAAATTATATGAATATAGTCTTTTATAAAACTATAAGTTTTAAATCATATATAGTTTATCACGTTTCTTGTTTATGGTGGTATTTTCTTTTTCTATGACCATGGTTTCTATGAGAACAGAAGAGATTGTAGGATCAAGGGAAAGTGACGTTAATGTTACATAATGATGCTGAATTACAAAGTTAGTTTAGCCTTTTGCACATCTATAATTATGATATTATGTATAAGTTGCTCCATAAACATGTTTATTTTGTAAGATTTTATTTGTCAATTTCTCTAAAAGTTAAAATGGAAGGTTGTATCTAAAATCATGAATGGTTGGTTAAATTGTGTGAATTCATGTCTTGATATTCTCTTTTGTAATTCGTAATTATAGTCATCTTTAAACTGCTATTTTCTTTAGATTAAGAATAAAATAAAAAAATGAAATAAAAATAGAGAAACAAGAAAATTAAAATGTAAATAAAATACAATAATAAAAATAATTTATTTTCAAATGAATAGAAACGAAAAAAGTATTTATTTTCTTAACATAATTTTAGTAATTAAAAAAATAAATTATATATTATGTTATTTTTTTTCTTAACATCAAATTAATTTAAATAAAATAATTTTACATCATACAAAGTTTTTTTTTTTTCAGATATAAAAAAAGAAGAAAAGGTTGATTTTCCTATCATTCTGTACTAACTGGGGTGGTTATTTTCTGTCGGTATTATGCCAAATCTCGCCTTTCTTAAATAAATAAATAATAATGGTGTAAATGATATTACATCTCTTCCAATAATTTTTAGTTCTTTACGTCTTCATTTCATTGTTGTTTGCAATGATCATATTGTACTATTTATTCTGCAACATATATCCAACAAACCTCAATTTGTCGAGTTCACAATGAATGATTGATTGCCGTTTTTTATTGAAAGTTAACACATTTGGATGGTGACAACACAATCTGCAAAATTTCAGCACACTAATAAGATTGTCCAAACTCATTAGGGGGAAAGTGAAATTTGTCATGACGACTAATAACTCAATTTTAATGCTAATCTTTGCAAGTTTAGTATTAGTTGGATTTAGATATTTTAAATGAATGGAGGATACATTTTAAATAACAGTTATCAGAAATTGAACTGTTTATTATAACTATGAATTAATTCTGTTATTAAACTAGAGCTTCTTCATCTCAAGTAAAAGGCGTTTTTCAGTTACACCAAAAATTTGCTAGCATCTTCCAGAGCCACGCTTTCAGCAAATATTTTGAAGGGATAATATTTTATAATCTCAAATCATTAACATCCTCCAGTTTTCAATCTGATTTTAGGAATTATTAGTTTTCAAGAGAGAGGAAAATACAAGACAGCATGATATCTTATTGGGAGACAAGATCCCTCAATTTTTTGAAATGCTGTTAGCAGAAATTTTGTATTCTTATCTCATAATTCAATGATATTTGCCCCCTGCCACCAGACAAAGTGTATGTTCTATTGAATATTTAAAACAATTTTTTTAATGGGAAATTCAGCATTCAATGAAATAAGAAATGTTTAATAATTGTAAAGTTTATCTCATTACTTTTAACTAAGCAAAATCAGAGCAAAAGAGAGAAGTATGAAGTAGAGTAATATTACAAAACAAGAGAAGAAAAATAAAGGACTTAATTGATCTATGGTTTATGTTTTGTTCTTCATTTCTTTTTCATTTGTATGTTTATGTAGATCCTGCTTATGACAATGTGACTCCTTTTGGGTAGCATGCAATAATTCGGAAACAACAAAGAGTGATGTTAAATAATGTTGTATAGACAATATATAACTTGGGAAATTACATACCTTCATTACTTGTACAATTTTTCACAAGAAAAAATCTTCAATGTGACTTTTTACTTTCATATGTGATGTTATCCTCCTTAAAGCAACATGAATATCATTAATATTAGGGTGTGATGGATCTCCTCCAACGAAATAATGGACTCTGTTTCCAATCTGCAACCAACTATTAGCACTTTGTTTCTTAACTCCTTGCTCTTTCATCAGAACCCTGATTCTATGAACATCCTTCCACTTGCCAGCAGCAGCATATATATTAGACAGCATAACAAAAGCACCAGAATTATTAGGATCCAAATTCAAAATTCTTGTAGCAGCCAGTTCCCCCAGTTTCACATTTGAATGAACACTACAGGCCGCTAGCACCGCACCCCAGATGCTGGAATCTGCCTTGAATGGCATCTCATGGATTATTTTGCAAGCTTTGTGCAACTGACCTGTTCGACTCATCACATCAACTAAGCAAGCATAGTGTTCAGACCTTGGTGGAATGCCATAACTATGAACCATCAAACTGAATAGATTCATGCTCTCATCGACTTTCCCAGCACGACAACACGCAGATAGTAAACTCAGAAAAGTTATGCCATCAGGTTGAACACTGAGTGTCACCATCTGGTCAAAGTAGGAGCGTGCTTTGTCATAGAGACCATGCTGAGCAAAGGCAGCAATGATAGTGTTCCATGAAATTATGTCTGGATGGGAAATTTGTCCAAAAACTAGCTCAGAATCAACAATGCCACCGCATTTGCTGTGCATAGTAATCAGATTATTACTCACCGACAAGTGTGAATCAAAGCCATGCTTAATTACAAGAACATGCACCTGTCTTCCTTCTTCAAGTGATGCAAGACTGGCACAGGCAATGAAAACTGAAACAAAAGTCACGTCATCTGGTCGCATACCAGTCCTGATCATTTGTGAAAACAAATTCAGTGCCTCTTCCCCTCTCCCATTTTGGGCATATCCTACAAACGGTGAATCGATTGTGAAAAGATGGAATAATAAAAGAAAAAATATGCAATGAGAGAGTAGAAGAAAACAACCTCTCCTCCTCCTGGGAATACATGTTATATTAGAGAAGAAAAAACATATATGTTATCTGATGTATAAAAAATAATCATAACTAGTCCTTGTTTGATTAAAGAGCATCTTTCCTTTTTTCAATATTAATATTACATCATTACATAACAGACAGAGATGATCCATTTTTGTCCAAAAGACTGTTAGGATTTCTAAGGTCTAACAAAGACTTTACATTATTAATCAATATTGATAGAACTAGAGACTTCACTAAAGTAAGCCATAATATATGTAAGAATCAATGAAAGATTTCCCACAGCAACAGCATCTACTCAAGCATGAACCTTGTTTAGAAGATGCAGCATGGCAACTACATCATAATTGCAACAAACAGCCCTGAGATATCCTAGCAATGCTTCCTTGATGCTGCTGACCAAGTCAGACTTTGGCTCTAACCTCTACAATAGGATTATTTTGGAAGAAATGTAGTTTCCTGTGAATAAAGATGAAAATTCACCGTCTTGTCTTGTGAAGATAGATGATTCTCCCTTGTCCGAATTGAAACTGAATGACATTTTTTACTTTGTAGGTATCTTTACTTATACAGAGATTTGGGATGATACTCGAGATTGTGAAAATGATTGTCACCATTTCCCTCCAATCTATTATTGTTAGTATGTTGAGTTTGATGTATGAATAATAATGTAAAAAGGGATGCTTTTTAATAGATCTAACCTAGATTCTGATTTCAACTTAAAATATGGATTTAAGTTAATTCAACTCTAAGAAACCCACTTATAAGATAAGGATTCTCCCACACTTATTTACTATTGTCAAGTTCTATCTCTAATCTAAGCAGGAAAGAGTAGAGTTTTTTCCCAATACCTTACAGAGTCAAACTCAGACTTAACCAAAGGCATGCTAGAATACATGCTCTTGCAGGGTAAAGTTTTCCTTTAATCTTGTTCTAGAAAAGAAATCAAAACCAAAATAACTAGAATCCTAACAACCTACCTTTTTTCGTTAGTATCTATCTATTTACTAAATTAAAAAAAAAATCGAATTAAAAAACAAAACACTTATCTCAAAGAGTAAGCACCTAATGATATGCCTTATAAGGTATAATAGATTATCTTATCATCTTATTGTTTAACATTTGAGAAAAGGAAAACTCAGAAAAATAAAAATAAAAATCAATAGATATTGGATGGATGTTTGTGTTGTAAAAGGTGTTTCACCGTATTTTTTTCCTTTTCTCAAAATAAAAATTAAAATCACAGACACTGTTCGGCATCAAGCTAAGAACAAGCGGGTACTACACATGTTTCGAATATTATAGATTCGCATACCCGTTATGATTATATTCCAAGAAACGCGATCCCTGCATCGAATCTCTTCAAACAACGCTCTGGCCTCTTCCATCTTCCCTTGTTTACAAAACCCAGTAATCATAGCCGTCCTCGCCACATCATTCTTCTGCGGCATTCTCCCAAACACTTCCCGCGCTTCCTCATACAACCCATTCTCCAGCAACCCATTGATCATCACAGTCCACGACACCGCGTTCCTCCGAGGCATCGCTTCGAACAGCGCCCTCGCGCGCCCAATCCCACCCTCGACCCTGGCGTACGCATCGACCATGGCGGTATACGACACGACATTCGGATGCGGCATCTCCTCGAAGAGCCTCTGCGCGTCCCTCACGCGCCCGCACCTCGCGAGTCCCGAGATCACGGCGTTGTACGAGGCAGCGTTCTTCTCCGGCGCCGCGGCGAAGTAGCGAAACGCGTCATCGAGGTCGTCGTTTTGGACGCACGCGGCAATGATGGAGTTCCAGGAAACGACGTTTCGCAGCGGCATAGAGTGAAAGAGTGTTTTGGAATGTTGGATAAGGCCGTTCTGTGAGTAGGCGGAGAGCATGGAGTTCCACGTGACGACGTCTTTCGTGGGCATTTGGTCGAACAGTTTGCGCGCGGCGTCGACTTTTCCAGCGCGTGAGAGGGCTGTGATTTTGAGATTGGCGTGGTAGACATCGCGAGTGGAGGAGAAGAGCGTGGCAAGCAGAAAGAGGGAGTGGCGTTGTCGTGCAAAGGGTGGGTTTGTCAGCGAAACTGAGAGTATACCACTGAGCATGGAGTGTCTGCAACTCCAACCTTCGTAGTTCCTTTTGTTTTATATATTTCAACCTATCAAATATATCTTACACTAATTATCCAAGTCTTTTCATTCAATAATCAAAATATTACAAAATTTCTTTGACATTTTGGTGATTTAGGAAAAAGAAAATGATTTTTGACTCCTATATTTTGATAAATCTTTTAATTTTTTTTTTATTTCACAAAAGACACCAGTAACCGGTGGTGGGAAGTGAAGAAGAAGAAAGGCGGTTTCTCACTTTTTTTGATACTTTGGTGTTTCTCTTTCGTTCAAACATTTGGTTTCTGATATTTTGGAAAACATTGTGTAACGCTTGGTTTTCTTTGAAATTTTTCTCTCCTCTTTGTCGAGTGTGTGTGAAAGGGCTTTACAGAGATAATGGTTTTCTTCCATTAGGGTAAGGTGTTTTTTCCTCTCCGAATATTTTTTTTTGTGTTGTGAAGGTTTCTTCCATTTGTGTTGATGTAAAAATTCATGTCCTCCAAAACTAAAATCACTAACCATGTAACGTGTTTTGTCAATAACAAATGTCCACTAAGATCAAACAACACTGCAAGTTCAACAATTGTGCAAAATAAACAACAGAATTCAGCACTTAATTAAACAAAACTCATGTTTCCAAAACTCAAGTAAAATTTCATGCCAGCCTAAAGTTTTGCAGAAATTTCTTTCAAAATGCTTCATTCATGCAATGAATGACAACAAATAACAACCATAACTACTTAAGAAACACGTAACATTCAATCTAATCAAGAATCAAACAGCAATTTCAAGTCCATCATAATTAGCCAAAATTTAAAGTGCAGTAAACATCACAGACTGTCCACAACATACTAAACCTATCTTAAAACTCAACCAATTTAAAAGTCCACAACATATATTTTAATGTATCCAATCTCACGCCCAACAAAAACCTAACCAATTCCATCGTACTTGGAAACAAATAGACAATGATATTTGAATTATTATATTATATGTTATTTAACTTAAGAAAAATATTAGTATGAAAAGTGATTGGTGCAGAAAATACATCTTGTTGAATAAGAAAGAAAATAATAGAAGAATATTATTTTTTATTAAATTCCACATTTTATTTTTCACTCTTACATTGAGTAGAAAAAAATTGAAAAATGTAAAAATGATGATACTTTTCGAAATTACTTCTCTCTCATATTTCTTTATTATAAACTAGTGTAAACACAGGCGCTATCGCGCCTGTGTGTACGCATTTTTTGAATTATATTAATAATTGATGATATTGTAATGTTATTAATTTAATAAACAAAATAAAAGTATATTTATAA
>Ga0099822_1006919_pt1 | contig 14721 bp, 4 predicted proteins | sample CowpeawhiteBW_FD_76839 | JGI IMG/M metagenome (GOLD analysis project Ga0099822, IMG submission 76839) | Root nodule microbial communities of legume samples collected from California USA - Cow pea white BW | ecosystem: Host-associated > Plants > Roots > Nodule | place: USA: California | collected...
AAAACTGTTTATTTTTTTTTTTCTTTATTTTTAATTATATCATGATTTGTAAAAAGAAAAAAAACAAAAAAGATATCTATTATTTTAATAAAAAAAAAAAAAATAAAAAATAAAAAAATAATAAAAATTTATTATTTTTTTTATAAAAAAAAAAAAAAAAAAAACAGTTCTTAAAATATGCTTTAGTGCACAACATTCCAATTTGTTCACTAAAAATATCCTTTCATGCAAGAGTTAGTATTAAATTATCTTGAAAATGGAAAAAAAATATATAAAACTAAAATAAATATTCTTTAAATGTCATTTTTTATCTTACATAATATATGTATACAAATTATCTTTAAGAAAAAATTGTTATAGTATACTCAAGAAACACTATAGAAAAACTTTATATAATTAAGCATATTTAGATTAAGTTATAGATCGGTAATTTTTAACTTTTAATTTAAATATAAAAGAGTATGAAAAATATTTACACTTTTCAATAATAAATTATCAAATAATAATTTATTTATCATCAAATGATTGAGTTAAAAAGATCACAGTGACGGTGTTTGAGACCATTACTAAACTCATGACATAACTCTTTTGTAGTTCTTTTAGTAAGTTAACTGTTCTGAAATATTCCTGATATTGATAATTTACTGAAAATAAATTATATAGAGATGATATCAATTTTACTAATTTATAATAAAATTTAATTAATAACATGGAAAGATTATTACAATGAAAATATTACTGTCGTTATTTTATTTTACTGTTTTCTTATTTCTAACCTTATATGATAATTGAAAATGTTACAAATCCGACATTAGACACTACCTCATTAATAGATGATTAAATTACACATCTACTATTTTAATTTTTTTTTTTCCGTGTATTTTCTTTTTATTTTACTTTTAATACTGATAACTATTTTTCAGTTTAATAATTATAACAATCAACAAAATAATATTTTTATAACTATGTTTTATATAAAAAAAAATTATGTAGGACTGAGATATATTTTAAAATGTATTACTTTTCAATTTAGGTTAACATTATCTTTCATTTTGTTCTTCAAATTATGGATGCCGTGTACGTTGAAATTAGTTATTGACATTAAAATAATATGACTCTAATTAAAGTTGTCAATTTGATTCAATCCATAAGGTTTGGTCCTGGTCCACCTAGATTAGGTCAAAAAAGCCTACAAGGCCGAAAAGCTCACAAAAGTCCTGTGAGTCAGAGTCAGTCCATGAACTTTCTTTATAAACATGACAAATATTTTATTAAACCTTCGATTTAGGTCGCCATGTCTCGACAATCAGTCTTGGATCATTCATCTCGTCAATCACCCTGACCCGACAAATATCAGTCGTCGAGTCGGTTTGTTTTCAATGTGGCCAGTCTCAATCATTGGTATCTTGACCTTGAAACCGAGTTGGTCCGTCACAATCATGGGTTTGGGTCTGGCCATCTCGATCTTTTGTCTAACCTGACCCGATCGTCCAATCTCAACCTTCGACCCCTTCGACTCGTGCCGACTTGTTTTCATCTTTTGGTGTGACTTGATCCGATCATTTAGTCTCAACCTTCGATCTAGGTCAACCTAAAACGACTTGACTCTTTTTTTTGACTCATGCTCAAATATTGGTTTTAAGAATTAGTTAAAGTATTTTAATATATCAAACCCACCTTAACCATAATTCTAATTCACTTAAAAGGGTGAGATTGATTTTTTTTTTCCCCTCATTTGAAATGTGATCAAAAGAGCTTAGAAAAGAGTGAGTTAAGACTAACCATAAACCATTATCCAAAATAACATCTCTAATTGTAATAAGTGACAACACTAACCTACTAACCTACTTTATTAAGAGTGTCTATATATATATAATACCCAGATATGTCCTATTTATTAAACTTAAACTTTGCAAGATTACCTTATTTTAAGATTTTTTTTATATATTTATTTATCCTTTGCTATTTTTCTTTTTACCCGTATGTCGTTCCTATATATGCCAAGGTGTTTTCCACCCCTACATATACACTTATAATGTTTGTAACCGTTATAGTAATTTATTCTGTTTGTAAAGAAAATTACAAAAAGAATTGCAATATGGCCTTTCTCTCGCTCATGTAGTCATAGGAACTTCCATCCCTTTTTTATATTTGTCAATGGTTTGACCAATGATTTAATTAACATTAGGATTACTTTTACAGGGATAACCTCACGGTTTTTTGTGTATGTGTAATTATACTTTTATTTACAAAAATCATAATTTTAATAAACATAAATAACTTTATAAAAAAAAAGAATATTTGATATTATTTTTAAATTAATGGATTATGCAATCACTTTTTATTAAAAATTATACAATTATATATATTTTTAAATAATACAACTATTTAAATTTGATAAAAAGTAAAATCATCTAGTTAAAAATGTATCAAAATTCATTATAAAATGATGGTTCCTTTATATAACATATAAATTTAATAAAAGATAGAATTATTTAATTAAAACAACACTAAAATTTATCAAATATTTATTTTTGTAATATATATATAGTTAAATCCTTGAAAAGCTTAGAAACAAAAAAAATAATAATAACACTTTTAATCAATCGGTTTGCAAGTTTAAACCAAACTAGGAAACTAGGTTTCAATTTTAATTTGTTCTGATCTAAAAACAAAATAAAACTCATAATGGTAAACAGACCCTCCGGGAAAAAAAAAACAAAAATTATACTAATGAATCAATGCAGTACCCTGACACCAATTCCTGCAATGTATTGCTTTCTGCTCTTATAAAATGAATAAATAATGCATAGTCACAAATTGATGCAGATCTTTATGTTGCAGTACTACTCCAAACTTTAGTGTTCATGAGCATTGTATACCAAATAGTTAAACAGAAGATACAGAGGCTTACTACCATTAGGCCATTTATTCACATGTTATGTTCTTGCCTTCAGCAAAAAAACTAACAGGCTTAACAAATTCTAAAATCTGAAGAATTAAAATCATCAGCTTAAATTATTTTTAATTTACATAACAATTTTATAAAACATCTTTTAATCCTACTACACGATGAAACAAAAGATATAAGTTGTCATTCATACTAAAAAATAACTTTTTTTACTCTACAGTAGATAGAAATAGAATATAGTATATCTATCATATGTAACAATAAGCAAATAAACATTAACCATACACGTCACATTAATTTTATTATTTTAAAAAGGTAAATAGAAATATTGGATGCGCTGATGGAACCTGTCTACAAGGGGAAAAGGAGGACAAAATGGTGATGAAAAGATGGTGTCAACACAACCCTTTTGACTTTGTCCCATTCAAACAGCATTCATCAGAATACTATATGTTATATATGAACCACCCTTGAACTATTTTAACCAGTACATATACATACACAAATATACAGTATATATAAGATATAAACTATACATACTAGATATTGGGTTTAAGGTCTTCTTATAAAGACAGTGATGAATCCATTCTCATTTCAGTAAAATCAACCCAGGCTAAAACTAAAATGGTACACATAAGAAAACACAATAGACATGAATCAATCCTTTGCTAGAGGAACTGCAAGCTTGCAAATATTATCCAGGGATCTATTTGCCGTTCATAAGGAATTGATGATGCATCTTTGTCTGACTCAAAAAAATAATTAAAAACACTAGAGTTCCACCAAAGTATGGATAGACATCAAACAAAGTAGAGTTTATTTATAAAGGCAATCCGCACCAGCATTTAGAACAGCTGTTGCATATACTCAAACTATCATCATTTCCACTTCTTGAACATACCCTTGCCGAACTTCCCGTGCTTAAATTTTCCATGCTTGCCAAACTTCCCATGTTTGAACTTGCCATGGTTTTTGAATTTGCCGTGCGGCATGTGTCCATATCCACCATGTCCACCATATCCACCATATCCATGGTGACCGTGGGAAAGATGATGAGCCCCATAGGCAGCTGCTGCTGCCGCAGCACCACCTGCAAGCAATGCTCCTGTCCCTACACCGCTGTGTCCACCAGACCCATGAGATCCTAATGACAAAGCATGGAAGTTAGCTTCCTTAAAGTATATTATTAAAAATTCCAATAGCTGGGAAAAAACTTTTAAATAGGCAATGCATAAGTCAACTGAGTTTAAATATAAACATCAAATTTCAAGCATAGCAGAGGAGAGTCATGATACATATTGAAATTATGAAAACATCACTGTAGACAATATTAATTAACAAATGAGAGCAACAATGTGGCCATAAAGCATTACAACCCATTACCACGGGTCAGAGTTAACATATACTATCCATGAATTGTTTATCAGCAAAAACATCTTTATGTTATATGGAACTTGTAATGTAAATCATACAGCATATATTTTGGTTCAAAAGACACCAAATAAGATCATTTTAAATCATGAGCTCCGTGTAACTTCAAGAGTTATACAATTGAATTGCAACCATTTGTCGATTAAAATATTTAATAAACATATATAAAAATGATGGAATGATACCATGTGGAGCAGGATAACCATGTGGAGCAGATGGAGCAGGATAGCCATGTGGAGGGTAACCCGCAGGAGGGTAACCCCCGGCAGGAGGGTAACCTGCAGGAGGGTAACCTGCAGGAGGGTAACCTGCAGGGGGGTAACCAGCTGGAGGATAACCACCTTGTGGAGGGTAGCCATGTCCAGATGGGTACCCTTGAGGAGGAGGATATGCCCCTGGAGGAGGGTAGCCCCCAGGAGGATGCCCATGAGCAGAATGAGCTACTCCATAAGCCAGATTTGAGAACAGTCCTTTGTCTTCTTCATCATGCTTGTCCTTGCCACCTCCCATCTTTCAAAGGTAAAAAGCTGATGGATGATTCACAATCAGGAATCTGCAAATTGAAAGAGGAACACATTAATCACATATCTCTGTAAAGAAAACAAGAAACCACACAAGGCACATACTGCTTTACAAATTAAATAAAATGGGCATTCTCCAATCCAACACAAACATTAAACAATCCCGTACAGATCTTGCGTGAAAACGGAATGTGAAGACGAAATTTTATTTTCACTGTCGTTTATGATTAAACCATTGTGAACACAATAACATCAGAAGGTGCGATATTTTAGGAGAACCCGTTATCAGACAACATTAGCCTAAACATCACTGAATGATCAACCATAACAAAGAAACATTGAACCAGCAGTCATGTATACATCATGAATTAAAAAAAAATAGCATCGCAACTACAAAAAATAAAAAGGGGAGGGGTTTGCATGCAGATGAAGAAGGTAAAAAAACACAATTGAATGAAAATTGGTATTTAAGAGGTACGAATGATTGGGAAAATATAAAGACAAAGAAATAACTCACATATTCGGATTTTGCAGAAAGGGAGGAAGAAATTGAAAAGATTGAAAGAAAGAAAGTGGGAGAGAAATAGGTATTTATAATAATAAGCATTAATATTGCAAATAGAAAGGAGAGGACGTGTCTGATAGATGGTCAAAAAGAGGGTGGATGGAACGCGTCTCTGACGCGCATAAGCATGCAATCCAGTCCTGGTGGACGTGGAATTTCCAAAGTATACCTAAAAACTCATTTAACATTAATTTTTATTATTATGTATTTCTTTTAAATGATACATAAATTCCTAATTAGTGATACACAAAAATATAAATTTTGATTTTTGTGGTGAGAATATCAATTTTATGCTAACCTCGTAAAAATAGAACCGTAATATATTCCTTATGTAAGTTAAGGTTATGTTGTGATTGAATTTACTTTTATCACCTTATTATCATTAAATTATGTATGGAATAATAAAAATACATTCGTATGTGTGTTTATTTTTATAATTATAAAAAATATAATTATTAAATTATGTATAAATAATTTTTGTAATTTTATTGTAAATATATTTTATTTGTATTATAAATAGTTTATAATTAAAAAATAGTTAAATTTAAAAAACGGACAAACTTAAAAGAAAAATAGCTAAATTTAAAAATAGTAAAATTAATAATATAACTATTTTAATTAGAAAATATATTTAAAGAATAAGTTTAAAAGATAAAATAGATTCCACATAGAAGAATTGTTTTTATATTTTAATTAAAATATGTAAAAAATAAATTTGAAACACCAAATAAAATTCATTTGTTTGTATTTATAAATATTAATGTAATTCAAGACATATGTTTAATCATCCAAATTCATTAGGAACTGTGTGTATTTTAAACAACTCATTATTTTCAATATTAAAATATTTAAATTGTTCTTCTATGATATTTTTTATTTTGAAATATTTTAAAGTATATTACTATTTTATCTGATATATTGAGTTGGTTGTTTCACATAATTGAATAATTTAGCAAGACAAAACTGAAATATTCATAGTTTTATTATTTTGAAGGAAATTGATTTGACTAAAGTTGTGTTTGGACTGACAAATGAATTTCAAGGACTGAATTTGAAAGATCTGAAGTGAGTTAATATAAAATTATAAAAGCATATGCCGAAATAATAATAATAATAATAATAATAATAATAATAATAATAATAATATCTTAGTAACTGCAATGAATATGTCTCAGTCTGATTCTAATTTAGAGGCTGAAACGGAAAGAAAGTTTTTTTTTTTTTTTAAAAAAAACATTGTACTCAACCCACTTGATTTACTCCATTGGGACCCTAGATTCTAATTTCATCACCACCGCTCTAAAAGAAAAATAAAAATCTAATAACCTTTTTTATATTCATCAATTTTGGTTGATTTACGGTATCCAGTTCCATTCTAAATAAAATAAAGCAAAGAATCTGATTCATTTATATTTATATGAGAGGCTCACAACATTCACTTTAGTTCTTGGAAAGGGAATTTTAGAAGGATAACTCATTTTAATAAAGTTTTTTAAATATTATGAAAAGTATATTAGTAGATAAATAATTCTAAAATAAATGAAATTTTGAATTATAAAAGTACTTGAACTTTCAAAAATTACATTGATCAAAATATGCATGCTTAAATAGGATTTAAAGTGAGAAATAAAGTGATTTCTGTTTCTTTTTATTAGTGATATATTTTAGTTTTTGAAGTTTTCAATTGCTTAAGATCTTTATATTTTCCAAATCAATAATACTTTTAACAACAATAAATAGCAAGTAAAAGGAAATAATTTAGTGAAATACTAATACAAGGGATTTTCAAGTGAACTTTATGAGATGTGGAGGTGAAATATGATTATATCCAAGGATTTTTAAATGAACTTTATGAGGAAATGTGGAGGGGGAATATGATTTTATCCAGATAATTAAATTAATTTTTCAAATAAAGTAAATATTCATTATAACTTGAATTCAATATTGTGATGCATTACATACGATAATTATTACACATTTAACTATTTTATGTTTGATTAATTTCATTATAAAAAATAATAATTGTTTTCATACACGCTCTAATTCAAAGATAAATTCAATAATAGTTGAAAGGTTAAAAAACGTTTTATCCCATTCTCATGTATTGATTTAAACAAATAAAAGAAATAAAGTCTATACTTAAAAAGACGACATATCTACTAGCAGAGAGAGAATCAGTTATCTTTTATATATATATATATATATATATATATATATATATATATATATATATATATATATAAAATAAGAACAGTACACGACAGTTTTTCGTGTGCATGTGTTTAGTTTATGAAAAGTCTCAAAAAAGTATCAAAGAAGTTCAAGAAGAAGTCAATAACGCTAAACACCTGCTTTATCAAAAGACACCCTGACCAAAAAAGGAAAATACAACAAAGAACTTGTCTGAAGCAAAAGTAAATTTGTTCTCAATTGCATTCTGTTCTTTCATCTTAGTATATAATATACATTTTAAATTCACTATTTACATTGTAATATAAAATTAGTTTCACTATTCATAATTTTCTTTCAATTTAGAAAAATAAAAAATAAAAGATAAAGAAACAGAGAAAAGTATCAAGAATGTCTAGTTGGAACAACGAATAGAGCAAAATTTCTATTTTCAAATTGGATGTTATAATATATAATAAGATGGAATATTAATTATTTTTTATTAATTTAAAAAGTACAAGTACTTAATTTAAGCAAGTAAAATAACAGGCACCAAAATCAGCCACGTAATATAGGAAAAAATAACAAATTAAAAATGTCACTAATTATTAATTTTAGAACATATCAAACCATCTGTTAAGTAACGAGAGAAAAGAAAATTCTCTACTTAAGTTCAACTATATATACATTAAAAGGATGAAACTAGTGATATATAAGACAAGACAAAAGCAGAGTTTCATAATCTTAAACTAAGCAAGTATTCTTCTGCCAATAGAAACTACAGCATATTTAATGTTAAACAACAAACAGGTAAATGATGAAACATAGGATCATCCAGTATAAAGCTCAAAGCTGGGATCAGCAAAACCTCAAAGTAGCTTCAAGCTCCTTTTCATCAGCACAATTGTACCCCAGCAAATAAGCTCGTGCTGTTAAAATGGAAATATGCGTCAGAAGAATGAAAATACACGCTGTGATGCGCAAGGGCTGGATTTTAACAACTCCAGAAAAAAGGAACAAAGACAAATAGATAAGTTTACCAAAACGGCCAGATCCCATAAATGGTTCTGCCTCATCAGCCACACTACCTTGCTGCTGCTCCTGAAATTTCAAAAGAATAAGAAAACATTAGGAGGTTTCACAAAAGTAACCATTAACTTATTTTTTTATAAATATGCATTTGTTTACAGTATAAATTTATTATATATACTGACCCTTTTAAAAAGATCAATTTTCATGGATATGTAATGTATTGCAGTAAACAATATAAAATATCATGTTAAAGAACATTCACACTTACAGCATCAGGCTCCATTTCGGAAGGTGACAATAATCTATCAAAACAGTGACCTGATATTGTACATACCAAAAGCTCGTTTGTGGGATCCATAATTACTTCTCTACATGTATCGTCACAAACTACAAAAGAAAATAAGCGCAAATTATAAGTTCCACTCAGGCCAAAGGATTTTAAGTTTAATGTAAAAAACGTTAATTAAAGCACGTAGAAGCATTGGCATAGATAATGCTCCCACCATGAACTTGTCCAGTCTTCTCGCAAATAAATACATCTCCAATTTGGTAGTAAGAGCAATTTTCCCCAGAACAAGTATGATCAACCACCACTGCATCACTTAGGCCCCTGCTGCTTTTCCATGATGCCACTTGATCAGCTAATGTTTTGTCAAGAATTATCCTATCGTCCTTCAACTTCATATGAAGAAAAAAGGGGGGCAAATAACAAACAGTTAAGAAGCATCTATTATATAGATGTATGAGTAGATGAATGAGATCATAATATAAAAGATGCAAATTTACTTTCCAAAACAACATTAGCATAATATTATAAAATCTCAAAACAAATAATCAGTGCTATATAAACTTCAACTCCGTCCTTTCCTCCCCCCTTCGACTGAAAGGAGAGACACCTGTGGATCATGAAAAGTTGTAGAAAGACTGGAACTGTTAATCTAGGTTTTCTTTAGATAGCTGAAAGGATCTCAATCTCAACGTATCAGTATAAAGTTCCACATTATAATAATTTCCATCATTACCTGTGAAGGAAGAGGAGCTTGACTTCGCTTAGCTGCTTGCATTTGAATGTAGTACTCCTTAAACTCATTTTGGCAGTTCCTAACAAGTTCAACCATGTCCTCTCCATCACGCTGCATAATAATAACAAAAGTTGTTGAGAGATCAAACGAGTTCACGAAGTACAGTTGATTAACTCCATCCAAGTTTCAGAGAGTAAAGATTAAAATACATTCGTTAACGTGTGTTATGTATATTTCAGTTTATGCAATCAAAGTCCTCACCAAAAACTACAAACTGATGCAAGAATGAAATGCTACTAAAAAAATCAGAATATAAATTGTGCACACACCTGAATGTATAACTTCTTCCATGGGCATTCCCTTAACTTCCGGGTAGGGGGGAGAATACCCCATCGCATACAGTACCTGAAATTTTTTTACCATGAGTTAGCTATAAATATGTATTTTAATAATACATATAGGTAAAAAAGGAAACAAAAATAACAAGAACTTAAAAAGAGGAGAACCAACTCCTCAGAGCCAAGCTGATAAAATAGGGGCAGCCACCACTTCAAATAGGGAGTTCCGTCTCTCATACCCAGCAGATATGGGACTGGCACTCCTGAGTCAAGTAGAACATCAAGACTAGCTAATTGACAGTGATCAACTCCCAAATCGAAAAACATGTAAAATCCAAACCAGTCCACACAAGCTAATCCTAAGATAAATCTCCAAGAAATCTCCAAGAAATATCATATCTCAATAACACTTTGAAAAGATGCAACTTGGAGTAGGGAACGATATATACTTACAGACGACGCCACAATGACTCATCTGATGCAGCACAGTTTAGAAACCTACAGACTAAGGAACAAGAAACAAGGTCCTGCACCCATAGAAAAAAAAAAAGTTAACTAATTCATAAGGCAAACAAGAAAATAAAATCCATCCAGATGGAGTGCCACAATTAAAGGAAGTTCTCTATTAAAAAAAACTTTAAGAAAGTACATTTCTATACACACAAAGAAAAAAAAAAAGAAAAAACTACACTATGTGGTACCTCAGAAGACAGAAACTTAAGGATATGATGGAAAAGCTCGGGTGGAACTTTGCTGAAACAACCAGTCTCAATCCTTCTCGACACCACCGTATTGTTGACAACAATGCTCTTCTGTGCAGATGATGAATCAGAAATTTGTTTTCCTATAGTACTCTCAGCCCGCTCTACGTGTTTTCTCTTTGCTTTTGGTTCCTCCCCAGTTTCCTCTTCCTGCAACAAAAGGAACTCAAATTAAACCCTTGAGCTACAATTTCCTATAGAGCCACTACAGAACAAACATTTTCTAGGTGAACCCCCAAATCAAAACCCTAATCTATGGTTTACACACGAAATAAAATTTAAAACCATAAACAGTCACAATACCTTGTCAGAGACCTCTGAGAGAACCTCTGATTCCAGAAATTGTGCCAGAGTCTCGTCCTCATCTTCGGAGAAGGTCATGGTGTCAAGGAACCTAGAAAGGTGCAGAAAGAAGATTTGCGAGAGATCAAAGCGAAAGCGGAAATGAACAAATACCGCCCGTCAGAAAACCAAGAAAGAACTCCGGTGGCCGGAATTCGAAGGACGGTTGCGGAATCGGAACGAAGCGGCAAGAGAGAAAAGAAGATTGACGAGATAGTGCAAAGCAGAATGGACGGTTGGATTTTCTCGAATTGACCCGACCCGATCCTGACATATGGGTCTGCCCGATTCTCAGGTATAGTGTTCAGATCAGTTCTTTTCCTGACTAAATCTAAATATCTTTGTCATTCACAAAGGTGTCCATCTTTTATTTATATATAGTAAAATTTTATATACTTTGTATTTATCATTTATCATTTATTTTTTAAATATCATATCATTGTTTTAATTTACACTTCTTTTTCTATCAATGTTCTTACAAAGTGATTTTATTAATGTAATTAATCATTTTATTCATTTATCCACATAATTAACTGTCTCTCTAACAAATTTAGGTGAATCTAATGGTATCTATATATAAATATGAATTTTGTAGTTATATATTTAATGACATTAATATCTTTTTCTTAATTAAATTACAAGCTATATTTTAACGTTTAACAAGTTTTATATTTATAAATTAAAAGCAACCTCTATCAGTTAATATTAATAAATTTCATTATATATATTGAAATTATTCCAATTACTATTTTATTGAATACATTTTGTAGTTTGTAGTTTGTAATTTATAAAAGAACAACATTTCGTGACAATTTAAAAATACTCACCTTAAAGTATATCATGTCTATCATCTAGATTTTGGATAGAATCGATGATTAAAAAATAAGTGAATAGATTTAAGAAATACATGTACATGGAATCATTTACACAAATTCCTCAACATATGTGACTTTATTCATTTATTAAGGATGATATTGTATGTTGGTATGTCCTCTCTAATGATTGTGTTTCTCTAATGATTGGATTGCCATATGTGAATCAGCCCTAAAAAAATTGTTTGCGCATATCTTATAAAAATTATTTTGTTTTAATGTTTTGTATATTTATTGTATATAAACATAAATTACTGTATAAGTAAAAAAAAAATAACTATGAATGTTACATACATGTAAAAGAATTTGTTTAAGAAGTCAAGAACAAAATAAAAAAGTTTTGTGTGACTTAAAGATTAAAACTTAGTAACTTTTGTTCAAGTTATGTATTGGTTTGTCGTCGACTCATGAACATTACGAGTTCTGTGAACGGGTCTAAATAAATTAGCAAACTAAAATATTTTTATCGCCATTAACATAAAAAATGTAACATATGTTATTTTGGGTTTTTAAAGTATGTTTGTTGTCTCTCAACAAATATCAATTAAGATATGTTGTATTTACAACAAACGATTTTGTAAAGTATGTTGTGTTTTTTTTTTAATTTTTCATCAATATTTTTCTTTATTAAAATTATGGAAAATCAATATACAATACAATACTACATCACAAAAAGTTTCAAATCCGTATAAATATCCTTGATATCTCAAATAAAGCAGGTATGTAAAAATGGATGAAAAATACTAAGAAAATAAAAAATATATTGTAAATGATGATTTTTTTTTTATATTTCAAACCCCTAATAATTTTCTTTGGGTATTGGGTAGTGCGTTCGTCACCCCATTTCTAACAACTTTCATTTGTTGAGTGTATATCTAAGCTTCATAACAAAAGTTATGACCATCTGACGTTTTTCACTTCCAAACTTGATCACTATGAACCTGACAACTTTACATTTGAATGCAACATAATAGGAGTCACCACGGAAAAATCGGAGTCAAAAAACATTTTCTAGCTAGTTTAATGAATTTTACAAAATCATAGTTAATCCAAAAAGACAAAAATGCAACTTTTGGGACACATAACAATGAATGGTGAATGAAAATATCAACCTTAATGTGAAATGTAATCAAGGGGAATGAAAAATTGAACCCAAACGAGCAACACAACGGAACAATAGAGTGAAATAGGTTTAAGAACTTCCTCCTTTGAGTTTAGTGTCGTCACTGCACTTTGGTGGGAGATTTCGCGCAACGGAAAGATAGAAATGTCACGACGCATTTTTAACGTCGAATTTTACTGCAGACAACATGGAACTGGTGACATTATAAGTTATTTTTACACTAATGTGTCTTTCACTTTTTCTTGTTCACTAATGAGTCAACCTGTATAAATTATGTTGCATTGTCATCTTAATCATTTATTTTTGTTGACTTACTACTTAATCAATCAACTGTTAAATCTTGTAATCTCATATCATATAATGTGTCTAATATTTATTTGAAAATGAATTGTTATTTGTGAATGAATATAGTTATGCAAGTATTAATAACTATAAACATGTACAATTATGATTTCACATTTTTTTTTATTAAAAATTGACATAAATGTTAGTATTATATTTCTAAAGACATAAAAAATTATATTTTAGAATTAATAGTTGTTTAAAATTAGTGAGACTTTATTGTTTTAATATTAAAGTTTTTTAATATAGATAGTTTTGTCAAAAATGAGTTTCATTGTTTTTTTTTTTAAATGGAGTGATGCTTGAAGGGTGGTCATGGATCAGTTTACCATTAATGTTTCCTTTCTTGTCGGTGTGCCAAAAGTTGTCTATGATCAAGTTGGTTGAGTAGTATATTAAGGTGAGAGTAAGGTGGTGGGAAGTGCTTACTAGCATGTCCTCGATAAAGACCCAAAATTATCTTTATATTTTGGCAAACCCTACAAGAGGTAGTAGAGAGCATGTGGAATATAAGTTTACTATATCAACTATAATTTGTTGGTCAAGTGGAAAGATTATTCAAACTTTGTATTTTAGGGTGATAAGTTATCTTTGGAAATGGTGGTTAGGCCAATTTATATTGTTAAATGCCATATCACATAATACAAAGACAATATTTTCAGTTAGTTAAGGTGTCAAGAATGATAGCTCAGACAAGTCTAAATAGTTGTTACAAGAGAAGTTGCGGATAACATAATTTTTCCTTCTATTTGATGAATGAATTTTCAATAACGAAATTTTTTCTAGTTGGGTGGAAGAATCTAAAGACATGGAGAATAATATTTCATAATTGAGAGTGGTTTAAAAATAACAAGACTTAATTATTTTTATACTAAAAGAATTTAATATAAATATTTTTTGTTATGAACTAGTTTCATTGTTTTAAAACACAAAATCCATATAAAAATAATTTTTCTAAAGTTTTTTGACCTCTCTATTTTTCTTTCTCATTCCATATTCATCTAATTAAAGATCAAAGATAGTAGAAGTAATTCTTATCACGAATTATTCCATTTAGACTTATCAATTTCTCCATTTATATTATTAAACTTATTTATTATATATTTAATTAAAGACAACGTCATAAAACTCACGGTATACTGGATTTTTGTACATTAGTATAGTAAGAAAACAAATATACTAAACAAAAAGAAAACGAAAACTCACACACACACACACACACACACACACACACACACACACACACACACACACACACACACACACACACACACACACACACACAGACACAC
>Ga0099822_1006925_pt1 | contig 14715 bp, 3 predicted proteins | sample CowpeawhiteBW_FD_76839 | JGI IMG/M metagenome (GOLD analysis project Ga0099822, IMG submission 76839) | Root nodule microbial communities of legume samples collected from California USA - Cow pea white BW | ecosystem: Host-associated > Plants > Roots > Nodule | place: USA: California | collected...
TACATTTTTATTATTTATATTTTTTTTTTTTTTTATTTAATTGAAATTTTCTCAAACTTCTTTTTTTATTCCTTGATCGAATTTCAAAGGTAAAAATAATGACTACTCAAGTCTAATTAAGAAAAAAAAAAAAAAAAAGAAGAAGCACATTTATACTTCTACAAAATACAAATAAGAAAATATACTTGTTCAAATAGTACGTAATTAAGAAGAAAGAAGACAATTTCATTATTCTACTACAAAATACAATGTTCAAATAATAAACAATTAAAAAGAAAATTTCAGTATTTTACTCTTAAAATTAATGGAATCTTGTCACTAACACTTCATCTTATTTTATCCTCTTAATCATGATTTTGTGACTAGATGATTTTCATCTTTCTAGTACTAGACAAATTGCAATGTTGGATTATATGGACCATTATTAACATGTCTTCTCTCTTTTCATAACAATAATTTTCTTAAAGTTTTACGATGTTTTCTATCTCAAACATGATATTTTTCTTGTTTCAAATATATTTAGCATTTTCACAAAGACATATCACTTTACATATAATTTTATATTATTGGGTTAAATATTTTTTGATCCCTCAAGTTTTAGTGAAATTTGAAATTAGTCTCTCTTCAAATTTTTTGACCAATTTAGTCCTTCATCTTTACAAATGCATAAATTTAGTCTTTTAACCAAATTTTGTTAAGTTTATCTAACGTGTTTCAAACGTATTTCATGATAGTTTTTGAATTGTTTATATCATTTGACACATTTTAGCTTCAATGTTAACTCAAATATTATCATAAAATGTGTTTAAAATGTCAAATAAACTTAACAAAATTTGGTAAGAATGACTAAGTCCACACATTTTTAAAGATGAATGACTAAATTGGTATAAAGTTTCGAAGAGTGACTAATTCCAAAATTTACTAAAACTTGAGGGACAAAAACATATTTAACTCTGTATTATTTATGTATTTTATTCAGCCAATAATATTTTCACAATGGCTCGATAATTGAAGTGAAAAAAAAATAATCACAGTATTGATGATAATTACAGTAATGATGATAGTCAAGCTCTACCTCTTCATAAATCGATATAATATGAGACCTACAAACAAAACAAAGTAAAAACCTAATTGTGACAGAAATTCTCATCAATAACTTTTTTAACATTATGCTATTGTTCAAAGTTTATGTTAATCTCTATTTTAGTACTTAATCTTACACTTTTATTTCCTTACTTTACTCCAATTTTCTATACAACAAAAATTATAAATTATAATTTTTTTCTTTTTTAACACTCCTAAAAAATAATAAAATATAAATATATAAAATATTAAAACAAATTCAATTTTTAAATAACATTAAATATTTTCATCCCCTTAAGACCATAAAAATTTAATATACAAAATGAAAACAAAAATAATTTCTACACTTTGATTACATATTTATCATTTATAATCAAAACACAAGAAATAATTTTAAAAAATCGTACATAATATGCACCACTTTTATTTAAAAAATAATAATAGAAAAGTCGTGCCACCAATGTTACTTTAGCATAACTTAGCATAAGTCGTCCTTTTACTTCCCACAATTCAATTCAAGAGACTCATTATTCATATGTATAACTTCAATGGTTTTACAATTAAATTTGACTAAAAAAATACTAAACAAAAATTGTGTTTTACTAACTACGACTGTACAATTTCAAAATTTCAAGTTGAAGTCTCATTTATAAAATCCTAAAAGGGTTAAATATGTTTTTGGTTTCTCAAGTTTTAATGAAATTTGGAATTAGTCCCTCTTCAAAAATTTTGACCAATGTAATCCTTTATCTTTAAAAATACATGAATTTAGTCCATTTAACAAAATTTTATTAAGTTTATATGATATTTCAAGCGCATTTCATGATAGTATTTGAATTTTTTATACTGTTTGACATATATTCGCTTCAATGTTAACTCAAATATTATAATAAAATGCATTTAAAATGTCAAATAAACTTAACAAAATTTGGTAAGAAAGACTAAATCTACGCATCTCTAAAGATGAATTACTAAATTGATATAAAGTTTCAAAAATAAATTAATTCCAAAATTTACTAAAATTTGAGGAACAAAAACATATTTAACCCTTTTAAAAAAAATACTTATTCGTAAGAAATCTACTTGTGACTCGTTAATGTAAAATGTTTAAAACTGTTTGTTCAAATATTTTTTAAAAAGTTGCACAACATTGTTAAATTTTTCCACAATCATGTCTCAACAATTCAAATTAACGAAATAAAAAAAAAAAAAACTACCTAGAACTTCATACCACCAATAATTTGTTTCGTGCTATTTTTTAGCTAAATTATTCTCATGATTCTTTCCTTTCGTTTGTACAATTTACTTTTTCAAAATGGCAATCACCACTTTTGCAAAAAAATTTAAAAAGATGTTTCTTATTTTAATTTTTAAGTGAATCAGAGTCTAAATATCAATCCCTTTTTGAATAAGATCATATCTATGAGTTTGTTTTATTCAATAAAATTTAACATTTCTTTATGATTAATGCAAACACCAACATCGCATGGGTTATTTGTTTATATATCCACTTGCTAGAGCCTTGTCAAATATAACTATTAATGCTTAAAAGTTTATAAACAAAACAAGGTTAGTGTATTTTAAGATTACTTTTACCCCTTAAATTTAAGTTTGTTTATGATTTTTTTTTAATGATAGTTGAGAGAGTCAAACTTCTTGAAATGACATATATCTAATTCATTTTAACAAAATTAATTTATAATGTAAAGTTTTATTGATATATTATAAAATAGCCAAAATCTGTATATGAATAACACAATATAACAAATTGATTAGAAAAAAGTGACAATTTTTAATATTTTAAAAGAAATAATACAGATAGCACGTGCCAATAAACACACGCCCTTCATCTATGGATATCACCAAGAGCACTAAAAATGCATGCAAATTCAGACCCACCACCAAAAGGTAAAAAGAAAAAAAAAAACACAAAAAACAAAAGTTCACACTTTAAGCATTTTTGTTAGCAAAAACTGTCAAAATATCAAAATATTATGTATTTGCTACCTTAGGACAATTGACTGTAATTTGTAACCACCAACACAATATTCGTACAGAAAATTATTTATTCACGATCAACTTCCATTTAATATTGAATATTATATTTAAAGCTTGATAACTTTTTTAAATATAAAATATTATATATAAATGATAATAGAGACATTTAATATAAAATAATATTAATAATACATTTAGTTATATAAAATATAAGAATGTGAAAATATCATTATTCATATAAAAAATAATACTTTGACACAAAATTTTAGATTACAACTAAATTATAACAATATAATATACAAAAATGTATTGATATTTTGACATTTTTTATCTATTTTATATATCTATTTAGCAATAAAATATATTATTATTTTATTCTAAAATTTTATTTAATTTTTTATTATCAAAAAGAGGTCTTAAGTAACTTTTTGAAAAAACTAATAACTTTTGAAAAAAAAAAACTTTTTTAATATAAATTCATGATTAAGTCTACAGGAAAATGTCACATTAACAACTAACATAAGTGACTAAAATTTGTTAATCACTATAGTGATCCATTTAAATACCAATTTAAAATAAAAAAGTATTAGTTATTGAAATAATAACTATTATGAATAAAAAGTTATAATTGGTTGTTAAATTTGTTACTCATCAATTAGCAACTAATTAAGAAACAAATTCTTTTGGTAGCTAATATTTAGTGATCAATTTCCTTTGATAGCCAAATTTTACAACCCAATTTAGAGATAAATTATAATTTTTTATTCATAATAGTGACTAGTAACTAATAATTTTTTATTTTGTAAATTGGTATCTAAATTGATCATGACTAACAACTTTTTTATCATTAAAATTTATTATTAAAGAGAAATTTTATTGTAGTGTAATAAATTAAATGAAATTATCATATAACTAATTGTATATTTTAAATGAGATTATTTTTGTAATTATATTATAGTCCACAAAGTTTTCATATTGAGAAAACATAAATTTGTTTTTTTATGTTATAGATCAAATTTAAAGATTATGGTTATTGTTAGGATTGAATGCTTGAGTAGATAAAAATAATATGTTTTGAAAAGTTTTACATTGTCTAGGATAACGTGACTATACGATGGGTTATAAGTCCATGATGTTTCTTGTCCTAAGTCAAAGACACTTTGAGTTAGTGTTTGACTTTTTCTTATTCTTTTGAATTAGAGTGTTTTCTGTGTTCTACAAATTTGCACATATTAATTATTCTATGCAGTTGTGATTTTTCTTCGTATATGGACTTCCATGTTATATTATTGTGGCTTATTTATTTGTTAATAGGACAATTTTTTAGGGTAAAAATAATAATGTTTTTAATTAATTATGCATTTTTTTTCCAACCATTATCATGGGATTAGAAAATCAGTTTTTTTATAATGGTATGACCAGATACAATTTAGTTTTATTTTTTTATATTAGAGATTTCAAATATCTATATTTAGAATTGTTAATTTTTTTATTATGAGTTTGGTTTGTCCCTTATATTTTTTGTATGTTTTTTATTATTAATAAATATTTGTATATGATTATTGTGCTTTAAGAAAGTAATAATAACCTGAATCTATAAAAGAAAAAAAAAAAACAATTTTGTTTTCCTATTATATGAATGTTATGCCAAGGAGACCAATATAAACCTTAGGGGTAGCAATTAGGGTCTGACCTGTCGGACCGGTCCACAGGCCCCGCAGAAAAAACGCAGAGCAGGCTAGGATAGTGAGCCTGCAGGCCCGCATAAAATTAAAAAAAAAAACTTGCACTTGTGTATATTAATTACTTCTTTTATAGACTCTTGCATTAACGTTTCAAACATTGAAAATTTTATCATCAAAATTTAAAAAATTTAAAAAAAGCAGGTCAATCCACGGATCAAGTGGTATGCGGGACCGGCCAATGTTTTCGACCCGCATAAAGTATGCGGGACAGGTTGGGGCGGGCCGCATTGCCACCCCTACTAAAGCCATAGCAACCTCAAAAAATACCTTCGATAAAAATGGGTGCACGTGCATTTATTTTCTTCGAGAGAAATGATACTTTGACAATTTTTTTCTATAAACTTTGACAAATTGATAAAAAAAAGTCTAAAATTTTATTATTTTACTTTTGTAACTTCTATAAAAAATAAAAAAATAATTTATTTAATAACTTTGTCAATTTTTTTAACAAAATATTTGTAAAAAAGAAAATTCTCAAATGATATTTTCTTTTCTTCAAACGTGGATTCCACTTTTTCGAACCACCAATTATTGAAATACATGAAAGATTGACCACGGATTGTGTTTGGGAAACGTTGGGGATTAATATTGTTTTTCCCAACACTTCACCTTTATTAGAAAGTGTGAACTTTCGGTTTCTTATCTTGCAAACAAAAAGCCAAACATATGTAAGTTCACATTGTCCTTCAAGAACCTGAACTAGTTAAACATCTTTCTTTGTCTCTTAACAGTTATATATGATCAAAATTGATAAGAAAAAAGTAGAGTACATCTAATGCTTCACAAAAAAAAAAAAAAATATATATATATATATATATATATATATATATATATATATTTTCATGTGCTTTTCATACAAATTAATATGATCTTTACAAAATAATCTTTAACTTTTTTTGTAAATTAGTAGCTAAAGTTTATATAACTTAAACAAATTAACACTATGGAATAAGTTCTGCCTCATAAGCATGGTTATGCTTTTTGGCGTAAAATAATTTCTTGTGTACAACTAGACGTACCTTGTCTATTTACCGAGGATAATCGTAGGCCAGGGTACTAGGCTAAATTATTGAAAGCTTTTAAAAGATTGTGTTAGATTTCTCAACTATTACTTAATAGTATAAGTACTATTACATAGAGTAAAGATTATCATAGATTGAACCTCATGCACGACCTTGGCATAAAAAAATAGTATGAAAAATTTATTCGAAAAACTTTCACTCATGTTGACGTAAAAGAAGAGAATAATTAAAGTAAAAGCTTGGAAATGTTAGGTTTGTGTTTAACAACTTATTTTATCTTATTTAATAATTCAAATTATTGAATAATAATTCTGAATCACTACACATTCAACCAATGTCTGATGACATTTATTTAATTTTTTAAATTTAAGATAAAATAAATAACGATACATAATCACATGTTACATAACAGTTGATAGAGACTGGAGAAAGGTGATGGTGTAAAATCACTAAATAATTTATTATAATGGGATCAATTTAAATTTCGCTATTTTATATGAAATGATGAAACGATGAAACTAACCTATTCATTTTAAATAATTAAAATAATTATTTTTTAAAATTAAGACATCAAGGTAAAACTTAAAAGTTTTGGTGAAAAATCAAAAATAGATTATGGTCTTTAAAAAACTATTAATTCTTAATTGTTTGGTTAAAGAGGACGCGTATGGATAGTGCAACTTTTGCATACTCATTTTGTTTGCTTCTTAACAAAATGCCTTTTTTGAATTTTGATTAGTACAAGATGTGTCCCAAATCATAAACTATACTGAATATGAATCAAATTGAATCTGAAGTTGAAAAACTTGACTACTTTTAAAAATGCACCAAATTAACAAATAAAAAATTTACAAGTTAACCCAATTGGACTTACATTCATTTCATATATGGTATACAAGTAATAATAGTTCCTAACAAACACTTTTGTCCATAATAAGATCAGAAACAAAGTTTCATTTAACATACATTCTGTATTTTAAGTTTACTTAAATTTACTTAAACATAAAAACATTTAGTACGCTTTGCCATATAAGTCCCACTGAAGATTGATCGAATAATTTGAATTCTAAAAGTAGATTAAATTTGTTTATTTACTTAAGATTAAATTTATATATTTGAACTTAGCATGAAGCGCTTTATATTAACTAAAACTACTAAAGATTTTATTTTTGTATTCAAATCTCACATTGGACAAATCAAGATTAAGAAAGTTTAGAACTTAGAAATAGAAATACACGAACTTAGTAAGTAAATTAGGTTTTAGAAAGAAGGATGTTGAAGTTGAGTGAAGTATGGAGTTTGAAGAGCTTCTTGAAGCTTCTCATCATCATACCATGAATCACGACAAGTCTCCAAGTTGACAAAGTAGTTCACTATGGAAGATACGGTCAACTCTTTTCTCCACTCTTCCAACTTTGGAAATCCAACATTTTCTCCATATTTGTCACAATACTGCAAAAACAAGTTTATCTGTTATATGTATGTCACTAACATTTGCATGCTGTAGCAGATACCAAAACCAAAATGAAACTTTAACCTCAAAGTCTTCAATTTCATGGGTGTGGCGTTTAGGAATACCAGCAGTCTCTTTTGAATGATAAAATTCTTCGATTGATTTCATCATTTCCTGATATGATGGCAAAACCTTTTTCCCAGAAAGTAGTTGAGCTATCCATTTTCCTTGAGACTCAAAGAAAGGAAGCCCTAGGATCTGCACCACTTATATATCAACCATATTACTAAAAAATATGAGCTTTATCTATTCATATTAGAGATATAATTGAAGGTAATTTAATTACCCTTCTGGGGATGCCTACGAGAGAAAGCGAAGGAGCAAGTGATGGAGGGAAAGTGTGTTCATACAAAGGACCCACTCTGTTATCATCCACAACAACCATTCCCTTTGTGTCCAGAAAAGGGAAGGAATACTCGTACCTATCCACAATCCATTCAAATTTTATGATTATTAAGTGATTATTTATCAAAGTTTAAGTAACGTGAAAAAGAAGAAAAAAGAAGTAGAAAACTATTATATAAATAAAGAGTTAATTTGAGGGAATCGTCATTAGTTCAATAAATATATGGAGAAACTTGAATAATTGTGTCATGAGATGATTTCTAATTTTGTTGAAAAGAATTGTATAAAAATATTGCAAGTTCTTTAAATAAATTGTGTGAGAAAATTTGTAATTTTTATTACTTTTTAATAAAAAAATTACATGTTAAATAATAATATTATATTAGATGTAATATTTGAAGTATCAAATTAGTTAAATTTCTTATGTGCTTTTTTTATGGGTTGAAGAAATTATTTTTTAATTCACCATTTTCAACAAAAATCTGTGGATTATCAGATTTATAAAAGGAAAAATAATTTGTGACATCAAAAAGGTGTATCAATACTTATATAATTTAAAGAGATAATAAAAATGTTAGATTTATAGGTGATAAAAAAATAAAAAGAAAAATAAAAATATAATAGATATAGACAAAAGATGAATCATTTATCCTAAGGAGAATAATATCCTAAGTGATTTTTCATTTTTCCTTATCTTAATAAACTAACTTTCAAATGACCAAATTGTTTTTAAGTTGACCTTTTGAATTTTCTTACTTTATGAATGAGAGACATTAAGAGTAAATGTGAGATCTTGTAAGCTTAATTTTAGGATGATATGAGATGTTACCCGGTGCAGTACAAAATAGTGTCTGCGATAATGCAGGAACCGTCGGTGAAAGTGACACTCCCATCCTCTCGAAGGTTGTCGATCTACACAATGTACCACGTTTATCATGATGACAAAAATAGCAGTGGATCTATTTCATGGGACAAGAACTTCAAGATCAGGAAGTGATACCTGTGGACGAAGGTGAAAGTTCTCGTATTTGGATATAACTTTGGATAAACCCTCATAAATGTCAAGTGATTTCGAACTCAGGTGCAGTTCCTTCACTACTTTCACAAGTTCCAGTGATATTTCTTGTCCACTAAAAGAATTTCCAACCACCACCACTATCTATATAAAAAAGAAAAAATCAGTTAATTATTTATTTAATGTAAAAAGAAGCATAATCTAAAGTATTTCCCACGAAGAAAATATAAGTTTAATGGTGATGGTATCTGTTCATGTACCTCCCCACGGAAGGGCTCTGGGGACCTGTAAATGTGACTGTGCATTTGTTTTCTTCTCCATTTCTCCATTCCTGAGTATCAACAACAGGAATTTCATTTGCATGAAATATATATATGGATTTGAATGAGACGCAAATTAATAAAGATTGGATCCACGTACGTACCTTGAATGCAGGGCAATCTAGGCTTAGAGTAATGGCCAGTGGCCACAACCACAGCGTCAAAAACCTGTTCAACTTCCTCGTTACTCTTCTTCTCTTTGCTTCTAACAACCCATTTCAAATCCTCACAAGAGACACCATAGTTTAAGGGTCCCACATAAAGTACCTTTGTGTTGAACTTGATAATCTCTGTCACCTTAAACCATTCACAGAAGTCCTTGAGGTAGAGAAGGTACTCTCTATGGCTGGGAAACCTCCTAGGGTCTCTACCTTTCTTCACTGAGAAAGGGAAATCAGTGAAGCCCATGACCTCTCTGGGGGACATGAGCCTTAAAGATTGGTAGATGCTGCTATGCACCTTCAGCCAAGGGTTTCTTCCCAAAGGGTCATCCTCTTGTTCTACATTTGGGTCATATAGCCATTGCCCTCCAATGTCATGGTTCTGCTCCAACACCACCACCTCGTGACCTTCCCTTCTCAGCTCCCTCGCCACCACTATCCCCGACGGTCCTGCTCCAATCACGCACACATTCTTGCATTCCTTTCTTTCCGAAACCATGGTCTCAATGTGTGAGTCACTGTGTCAATATGGAAACATGTGATGAGGGATTTATAATGCAATTTTCTCACCAAGGAGAATAATCACGTGTGACATATGGGGAAACTTTTAGATCTAGTTTATTGGAAAAAGAGAAACAAACTTTTGTTTCTGGGTTATTCAATTTCTCCTTTTTTATTTTTTTCCCTCCTCTCTTCCACTTTTTCAGATTCTTGATATTTAAAAGGAAAATAATTTTTTAATAATTAAATTTTGATAATTTTTTTTATAAAGATAACATTTTCTAAGAAATTTTCTATTTTTTTATTTTTTTATATTTTAAAATCATTTAAAAATCTTATGTTATAAGAAAAAATTGTTAAAGTATTTAAATATCAATGTGCTATTTAAAATCATTCAGCTTAATGTTGCAGTGTTGTCGTGTTGGAATGGCGCTTTTAAGATAAATATCTCAATAATTGAGGATCTACTCTATTATTGGTAATTTTTAAATGTTGCTAGTGCAATACACTTTTTGAATATAACAGATACGATCATCTTTCTTTCTTGGGTTTTCTCAAAATGTGGCTAAATTTTATAAAAACTTTAGCAAAATAAATTATATTTTAAAAGATGACTTCTAATAGTTATAAAAGTTATGTTTCTAAAACAAGGATTTTTTTTTTTCTACTTTGTAAACTAAAAAATAGTGTATTTTTTGTTTTTATTTAAATGAAATCGACTGTTGAAATCACCATTTCTTTTCAAGAAGAATGAAGTTGTGTCTTGAAACATAACCTTGCTATTATTTAAAAATAAATAAAAGTTCTTAATCGTACCCATGATCTTCTGAAAATCTAAACATGTTTATATTGTATTTAAAATGAGTCCAGATTGCCTCTTTCTTGTGAACGTGTTCCATATCTGTATATATAAAAAGTTGAGTGAGTGAACTTTTTGCGTGATGGTTACAAAAATTACTATAAAAAGTATTAAACAAATAAATGGAGAGGAGAACGCCGCGGAATAGGATTAGTGAATTTTATTATTAGAACCAATAATGAAAGTAGCTACTTTAACATTAGGATTTTATATTTTGATATTTCCTATACATATCAATGACCTTTTTTTTAACAATTATATCAATCATCTTTTGTTGTATATAAGGAGGTTTAGTTAATTTTGTTATCTTTACCTTTGGAAAGAATATAACAAATTTGAATAGCTCTTAATCTAAATTGTTTTTTTTTTTAATATTATCAATGTATTGAATTTGTTTATTTTGATACATCATTAATTATTATTCAACATAAAACTTACTTTAATATTAAAATTAGAATCCCTATTATTTATTGTTCTTCTTCTTTCTCCCACCGCATAAACCATTTTGCAAGATGTTAATGAACAATCACAAAATGAGGACTAAAACCAAAATGATATTCAAGAGGGTGATCGATACTCTTTTCCTTATTATGCAGATTATTAGATAGTTTTTTAACTACATGACTTAACCTAGGACTAAAATTAGCTGCTTTTTAGTTGCAGTATTTGAAAACATTATGAATTTCATTTTATATGACATCTTTATTTTATATTTGTAGCTTAATGTGTACTTGATGTGATGATATGAATGTTTATGAACCTTTGTAAAATTGTGTTCCTATATTTGAAGGCGCAATTAAGTTATTATTTGAGTGATTACTATAAATATTATTGTTTGTTATGTAATATGATTGTCATCGATCAATGTTTGGAAAAATATAACAAATTGACTAGACTTGTTAAAATGGATCAAAACTTGTGGGCTAACCCGGCCCACCACGGGTTTGGATCGAGTTGGGTTGAAATTTTTTCACAAATTTTAGTACGGGTTCATTTTTAACCCGACTTATCAAGAATCCGACTCACTCAGGTTGAATCTGTGGCGAGCCGGGTTGGCTCACCAACCCACCCATAGATAAAAGGTTACACATTTTTTTTGTATTTGAGTTGGGTTAGGCTGTTTTTTATAGCCAACATATTGGGTTGACAAATGCAAACATAATATTTGTGTGATTTTTATTTACATTTGAGATTGAACATTATTTTGGATTGTATTTTGATTGTGTTGAATTTTATTTAGATTTTAATCATAATTAAAATTTAGTTTTTTTGGGACTAAAGAAAAAAAATTGTATATTTTTTTAATTAAGTGAGTCAGTGACCCAACCTGTTTAACCCACCAACCTGTGGTGGACTAGGTCAGGTTCAAATTTTTATGGGTCGCTAACAATAGAGTCAGGTTGGGTTGCTTCACTAAGTGGCTAATCCATGGTGGGTTGGACTGGGTCGAGCCAGGTGGACCGTTTTGACAAATCTAAAACTAACTATAGATATTTACAAGTAATTATTATTTTGTGATGATGAGATAAAAAATGGTGATTTTTTAAAATATTTAATAATGTTCCAAAGATTCGGGTAACATGTATGGACTTTTAAAATTTTTTGTTTTTTTTTATATTTATTGTTATCTACGAAAATTTGTGTATGTTAATTACCTACGAACTATTTTGTAGATAAGTTACCTACACAAGTTTTCATAGATAACTTGCCTACGAAATATTTTGTAAATAATTTACCTACAAAATTTTTCATAGGTAATTTATCTACAAAATATTTCGTAGGTAACTCGAATATTGAATGATAAACTTTTTGACGAAGTAGATATTATGGTCGTTCCAATTTCGTAAATAATAGTAGTAGGTAAGTTATCTATGAAACACATTTTTGTAGATAAAGTTACATACCGGTGTATTGCGTACGAAATTCACTTTATATGTAATTCGTAGATAAATTCAAATTACCTACGAAAAATGTTTATTACCGATAAAATATTGGCGTAGATAATAATCATATTTCTTATAGTAAAATTGTTTATCGACATCATAAAATAGTGACACACAAAACACGAGCTATAAATAAAAAACATCAGCATAACATTGTAAATATGAAAAGCTTTTTAACAACAATTGTTTACATAATCGAGTAGAAAATGTACGCATACGATAATGGTTCTCCTATAAATAGTCATTAAAAATTAACAAGTTACACTTTTGACGACGATTCTAAACTAAACGATCATCACACAGTACATTTTTTTTTTTGTTGATTTTTAACAACATTTTATAAAACATCCGTCAGCATTATTTATGTTATGAAAAAAAATTGTTGATTTTTAACAACAGTTCTGGACCAAACTGTTATGGTTTTACACTTTTAACAACGATTTTAATCATCATTGTTTTGTTAAATTCTTAATAACGTTAGATCTATTATAGTTCGAAAATTATCGTCGGAGGTATTTTATCCGTCAATTTTTTTTTTATTGACATTAATTTTTTAAAAAGTTTGTCAATTGACAATAAAGATTTTATCAATCTTGATTTTTCTTTTTTTATTGACATAAATGAATATAAGTTGGTAGAGTTATTTTTCTTTTTGTTACTTTCAATAGAAGTTAGCTAAAAATACTCTTAACTGACATTGAAAAAAATACTAATAATATCCAAAAGCTTTTCTCTACTCAAAGTTAGACATTATAAACAATTTTGGTAAAAAAAATAGCATTGATGACGTGAATTGAATAATAATATTTAGAAAACATTAATTTCAGAAGAATCCAATGAACATCAAGTGAAAAAAACATCTTATTTACATCGATGAAGAATCTTTATAAAAATTTGGCAATAATTAATTTTAGCTTTATTTATTATTTATAACTTATATGTTAATAATTTTATAAACGAATAGAAAGACTTATAGACCAAAAATTATTCGTATTGGTTAGTAGAAGAGAGTTGTGGACAAGAATGAGGCTCATAAAAACAAACACATATGATGTTATATAGTTTTTTTCTTCCTTCTATAACATATATTTAGGTCTAGAATTTAGAATAATGTTTTAAATTACATAATTTAAATATATTTTAAATGTATTATAATAAGAACACGTCTATCATTTTGCATATTAATTATGTTAGGTGATGAAGGAAAATATGGAGGTGAGGTAGAAAAAACCCTATAATCATATCACAAACCTAAAAGCAAATCGTGGACTAATTAGTCTCAAAGAAGATGGAACGGAAGGTCATTTCTTTCTGAACCTCATGCTTTTCACGTGCACCCCCATTGGAATAGTTGTTCAAATTTTAAAAACTGTATTTTGAGAAATTACTCCGCTGCATTAGATTAACTTATATGTATTTAACAAAAAATTAGTAAAAACACGTGTATTAACTTCCTTTTTTTATGATAGCAAAAAAATAATAAAATTATAACTTTAAAAATAAACATAAATGATTTTTACAATTTTATTTTAGATAATTGTTATTATTTTATAGGTAGTTCTTTTTTTTGTTATAGATAATTATTAGTTTTAAAAAAAGATTAAGTTTAAAAGAAAAGTCAAATAAAAATTAAAATTGATGATATAAATATTTTAATTTAAAAATAATTATTTATAGGTTAAAATAGTTTTTTGGTCCCAATTTTCGTCAATTTTTTTCAAATAAGTCCTAATTTTGGTTTTGTGTTCAAATAGGTCCCAATTTTCGTCAATTTTATTCAATTGGGTCCTTTTTTGCTAACACCACTTCGTGATTTTTTTTTATTTTTTTAATTTTTTTTTTAATTTTTTCAAAAAAATTTTAAATTTGTTTTTAAATGTACATGTGTCAACCTAGGAGTGTGCCACGTGTCACTTCGTTGTTTTTTTGATTTTTTTTGAATTTTTTAATTTTTTTTTAAATGTCCACATTGCAACCCAGTAGCGTGCCACATGTCAAAATCAATATTCTAAATTTAATTTGGTCCCTATATTTGTTATTTTTGTTCAATTAGGTCCCAATTTTTGTTAACATTAACCAATTCGGTACCTCTCCAAATTAAAACCAAATTTAATTTTTATATTAAAATTCAAATTTTTTATTAAATATTTTTATATAATATATTAAAATTCACATCATTATAACTTTGATATAAAAATTAAATTTGGTCA
>Ga0099822_1006934_pt1 | contig 14709 bp, 2 predicted proteins | sample CowpeawhiteBW_FD_76839 | JGI IMG/M metagenome (GOLD analysis project Ga0099822, IMG submission 76839) | Root nodule microbial communities of legume samples collected from California USA - Cow pea white BW | ecosystem: Host-associated > Plants > Roots > Nodule | place: USA: California | collected...
AAAAAAAAAAAAAAAAAAAAAAAAAAAAAAAAAATAAAAAAAAAAAAAAAATAAATAAAAAAAAAAAAAATATATATATATATATATATATATATATATATATATATATATATATATATATATATATATATATATATATATAATATTGATTACAATAAAGTAAATTATTGTAAGTCGTTGATCATCATCATTGTCTTTATTTTATTTTTTTCAGATTTTAACAAAAACAAAATTTATAAAATATATACATTTACATAAATAAAAACATCAGAGTAATCAATTTCAAATGAGTCATATATACTGCACCTGATACTCTAAGTCTACTTTATCTTCTCCATTCAATATTTCCAGATAAATAAACTCCAAATTATTGCAGGAATGATGGCTTATCTCAAAGTGTTAACTAAATTCGAAACTTTCCTTCTTTTATAATTCTCATTTCACACTTAAACTCTATTTCAGAATAATGGAATATGAAAGAAACATAATATGAATGTTTTAGTATTAAATAACATACATATATAAGATAAGTGTGTAAAAAATCATTAAAGTTTAAATTAATTATTTGCAAAAAATTAAATTAATCCTATAGCACTATTAATGGAGATATATGATTAAGTAGAGTTAATCTCTTAACACATGCTCACCAAAATAAGAGTAAGACAGAATACTTAAGAATCATGCCCCATAACGTTTATTCAATAGTTATATGTTTTATTCTTACCAAACAAACTCTAATGTGTCAAAGGAAAAATTTAATAAAAAAAAAAAAATCCAATCTAAATGAATTAAAGAGTTAAATATATTTTTAATATCTAAAGTTTGACGTTAGATTGAAATTTATCCATATTTTAAATTTTGATATATTTTGATTTCAAACTTTAAAATTTATTAGATATAATTTTTAACCTAACTATTTTAAATTATTTTGACATGTTAAAAGTGTTTTTTAACTGATGTTAAAATAGAAAGATATCAAACAATATAAATAACTCAAAATGGTAACATGAAACACATTTAACATATAAACAAAATTAATGTAATTGAATTTAATTGCCTTTATTGTTTTCAAAGAACTATAAAATATATTAAATAATGATGAGAACAGAATCTTATGTCATAAGTCAAGTCAGATTGATGTAAATTTTTCGAATGAAGTTTAGAATTTGAATTCTATTAAGAAAATTTACTCATTAAAATTTCGTATTTTTTTTTAAATATTATGGTAATGTGGTCAATAATGATATTACACGTGTAATAATATGGTAAAAAAACCTTAGTTGATATAGTTTAAGTTGGATAATGTGTATTTTAGGATTTTTTGAATTTATATTGGTTTGTGGTTTTTTGTTTATGATTTTTTGCAGGATTCAAATATGTGTTGGATCTTTTAAGAGAGAATCATATGAGAAATTCAATATTAATGAAATATGAGTTCAACTCACATATAAGGAATTGACACTACTCTTAACCTAAAATCTTAAGACCAGTGACAAAACTTTGACAAAAAATCTAGGATTGTCAATTTAAATTTTTTATATATAATTTATTAATTAAAAAAAATATTTTTTTTATTTAAATCATTTTTATATCGCATTTCACACTTTTCAATTTTTAATCTTTCTAATTGATTGATTTCACGTAAAAATAGGTATTTTAATTTTTATTCCAATTCAAAATTATTCAACTAATTCATTGTACGCGGTGAAAAATATAAAATCCTAACATTTTATAATGTAAGGTTATACTAATTTGAAAAAAGTATAATTAGAATTCATGTCAATCTCATAAAAAAAAATGGCTAAAATCAAGTTAGTTTATCATATTAATTTAGGGAAAATTTAATTTAAGAGAAATATCATAATGGAGAACCATAAATCTAACCTATATAAATCATACTAGGATACTCATTCAGGAAATCTTGTATGTGTTATTCAATCTCTCTGTTTTCCAATCTTCATTTCTCAGTCTGTCTTTCTTTTTATTTTTACACTTTATTAATGGTTTACCATGAAAAAACTTTATAATCAGATACAAAATTTTAATTCCTTTATTACTCAAGATCCATTAAATTAATTATTATTTTCTTTTTAAATATATAAATAATTTAATATATAAAATGTGTATATATATATATATATATATATATATATAACTTAATAAAAATAATACATAAATTTAAATTTGAAAAATACATATAAATATATATAAAAATTAAAATTAAAAACCATGGGGGAGCCATGGCTCTCCTTGGTCATAAGGAAGGTTGTCGTTGTTTATGACAATGGGTTTATGAATTTTCATCCTTATATGGTGCTCAACTTTCTCATTTTTACTCAATGTAGGACTTAAACTCACTTGGATTCCCAACAATCTCTCCTTCAAGTGTGAGTCCCTTCACATTGGCACTTTTATCTAGAGTTAACTATAGACTAGACCCTTTTTTTTATATGACCGTTCTTCTTAATGGGACACACTTACCTGACCAACTATTAGGAAGACTTTCGATATACGGCCTCGTTTAAGCCGGTCACCGCACGAACATTTGGCTCTAATACCACTGTTTGGTCTTTTGAGAGAGGATCACTTGGAGACATTCAACACCAATGAGACATAAGTTCAACCCTTACATAAGAGATTGACACCACTCTTAATCCAAAGTCTTAAGGTTTTTGGTTGAAAGTGGTGTCAATTCCTTATATGTAAATTATGGCTCATGTCTTATTGGTGTTGTAACTCTCCCTAGTGATCCTCTCTCGAAAGACCCAACAATATTTATTGGGCTCACACTGATTTAATTAAGAAAAACAAAAATAGGTATTTTTATTTTATGGACTCCCAAACCTATTGTGCAATTTAAATATGCAACCCTTGCATTTAGATTTGTTATGAGAGAATATAGTGTGACAGAGAGACAAAGTTATGAGTGCCTCTGCTGAGAAAATATAAGAACCCACCAGAGAGAGAGTGAAGAAGAAAAGGACAATCAGTTTATCTTGTACAAGCATGTGCAGAGAAGCTACCTTTGGAAAAAGGATAAAGGTTTTATTCCTTATCTTATATATTAGGGTTCTTTCTGTTGCTTATTTAAAGTAGCCACTGGGGTTTGTTTTCCACATTGTTTGTGAAGAGAATAATGCCCTATTAATCCTTGGAATTTCCAAGATAACTTGTGGTGTACCCATTAATTTTATTAGTGGAAGATTTTACTAGACTAGGTCTTGTAGGTTTTTCCTCCATATCAAGGTTTTTCCACTTATAAGTTTGTTTGTGCATGTTGGTTCCTCCCTTCTTTGTTTTAATGCATTTTATTATTTTTGCATATTATTTATTTATGGAAGATTTGATCTGAGTTTTAATTCCGCTTGTTTATCTGTTAATTTTGAGATCTTTTCAACAACAAGAGGCAACGAGAGTGATAGATCAAGTTCATGTCCCATGTCTCCTTTTTTTTTATTATGTTTTTTTCTTGTAATTTGGTGGGCAACAAGTATGAGAAAGAAAGATGTATGATTTAGATTGGGCAACAAGTACGAGAGAGAAAGATGATGTATGGTTTAGATTTAACAAGTATGAGAAAGAAAGATGTATGGTTTATATTTGTTCTTAATGATTTGTTTTCCTTCTTTCTCTATTTATTGGAAATCTTACATCAACTAGAAATAAGACAATTTTATAGTATATAAGTAGGGTGCAAACCTCACCTTATAAGTAGATTTGTTTATAAGTAGATTTGTGAAGTTGAATTAGACTTAAATTTTACTTTTAATATGTGTAACGAAAATGACATGACGGAGTCAATATTCTGATCCAAAAGACTCTAAAATAAGGTGGCTATTATCATTAATTGTTGTTAAAGTAAGTAACAAGTATTAAAAAGTTAATAAGAAAATGGACGTAAATATTACAAATAGATTTTTTTTTTAGTTTTGATTCATGTATGGATTGTTTCAATTAGTAAAGATTAAATTCTGATATTTATAAGAAAAATATTTTTTTTTTACTAATTACATGGATTTTCATGGAAATTAAATATTTATATTGATACAAAGTTTAAATATTTGATAAAATATTAATAAATTATTAACATAAATTTATGAAAATATTAATGATTGTGTTCGAAATAAATTTAAATTAAAATTTTGAATAGTTAAAAGGAGTATTAATAAAAGTTACCCAAATATGTTTTTGAGATTAGTTTTTTTAATGTATGTAATAATGTATATTAATTTAATGCACACATGACACGATAAAAACAAAAACAGTTACTAGTTTCAAAAATTTGATAACACCCTAGTGTTGAATTACTTTTAATTTACGATGTCTAATTTTGTAAATATTTTATTTGGATAAGACAATTTAGATTTATAACTTTTTTATAAAGCATTTCGATCACTACTATTAATAAAAAAAGAACACAATATGAAAATGTAATAAGATAAAAATAGTTACATTCTTAGTACAATAATTTTAAATTTGTTAGTTTATTTAAACTATATTAATATTAATGATTAATATATAATTGAGGATAATATGATCATTAGTATTTGTTACATATGTTTATTAAAAAAAATTAAAGTTAATATATAATTAATCTTAAAAAATTTTAAAAAAAAATTTACAAAGTAAAAGGCAAAAGTAAAGACTTTTAATTGCATGTTAACATTAATAAATATATGTCACAACTATTAAAGCCAACCTAACATATTTTCAATTCCATTCTCATGAATATCAAGATTTTTCTTATTAGCTACCCGAATAATTTTTTTTTTTATCTATATTTATATCTAGTCACGTTAAGATATAATCATTATAATACAAAATAACACAAAAGGTATAAAAAGTAACCAAATCATTTCAAACATTCTAAATTTGTTAATTTAAAAAGAAAAACATATTTATTGTATACTAAAGACATAAAAAAAGTTTAAGTCATTATAATATTTCACGACTTCAAACAGATTTTATTAAACTTAGACTCGGATATTATTATAATATATATATATATATATATATATATATATATATATATATTTTGATAAAAAAAATTTACATAGATCTCAAAAAATTTATGTTCGATAAATTTTCTAATTTAATACTTATACTTATACATAAGGTTAAATATGTTGTTAGTCTCTAAACCTGGATAAAAAAATTAGAAGTCGTTTTTGTTTGAAACTTTGATATAATTTGGTCATCAAACTTAAAAATGAATTAATATAATATTTTTAACTCAATTATATTAAATTTATTCGACGTGTCAACAACGTTTCTTAACTTAAATTGCAATGGAAACATGTCAAATGTTGTAAACAACGAAAATATTAGTATGAAATGCCTTTAACACGACAACAAAAAATATAATTGCGTTAAAAAGACTATATTCATTCATTTTTAATCTTTGACACCAAAATATATCAAAGTTTCATATATAGATGACAAATTCCAAATTTATGTCAAAATTCAAAAACTAAAACATATTTAATCCTATTAAAAAAAATAGTATGATAAATAAAATTAGGTTTTCTTAACCCAACTATTTCGCCTCAATGTCCATATATAGGCCAACGCTAAGCTGTTCTGTAAGCTAATGTGATGGTCTGTTTATCCTTTGAAGTTAATTTTTTTTGTCTTTTACTTGTTTTAATTACACATGTTATACATGTATGTGAGAGACATTAATACAATTATTTAAAGTAATATTAAAATTAAGATGTATAATATTGTTGTATAATGCATCTTTTTGTTGAATATTATATAATATTGTTGCACATGTAGGCCTATGGGCTTAACATGGGACAGAGCAAGACCCAAAATTGCCACGAGTTTTAAAAATATAAATTAAGTGGTGCTATCAAATTCTTTTAACTTAAACCATAGAGCCAAGTTTTGGGTCGGACCATCCATTTTAACAACCCTGGTCATATTCAATCATCTTAAAACAAAAGTGTGATATCACAAATACATAACATGATATACAACACAAAAGTGTGAGCTAATAATTTAAACAATCCACACAACATGATATAACATATAGCATATACATATATTAGTTGTACATCATATTCTCGCTTGAGAGCATCACAAAATACATCTAAACCATCATTTAAGACTACGACAATCTTTAAAAAAATCTAAGTGATTCAAAGTAATTTATCACACTTGACATCTTCCACAAAATCCATGTCATATCACGAACATTTGACCCATTAAAAACATACTACAAAATTTATTCTCATATTTTATGGCAAAGTTTACTACACTTGTTTTGTAATAGTATAGTGTACAAACATTATTTAAATTCTCACCACCTTATGTCTTAATTTATGTGATCTAAATAAGTCCATCATGCAGTTAGAAATTATAGGTGCAGAAAGAAAAAACCATTATGAGGTTAAATAGTCCATCACTTCGGACTTTTCTCGTGTTCATGAAAGGGTTTAACCATCAGCTTTCTCACTGCAACAGATTATGGCAACATTCACTTCCTCAATGAAAACAAATTAAGGCCATTCTAATTTACGTGATAAACATGCACTTTGTTAACATAAGTGAAACTCACACTTCTATGAGATTGCCCTTTTTAACTAACGCAAGAATGAATGGAAATATTCAGTATTGTCATTATAAGTCAAGGTAAATACATTCATTAAAAAATCAACTGAAAAACAATACAAAAAATGTTGACAACAAGAAACTCAAAAAATATTTGCCCCTTTGTCAATTCTATCTACACCAGTAATGATTGATTATACCATATAAAGCACATTGCACACCTTATCATTCAAGGAATTATGGTACAACAAAATAAAATGAATGAAATCTCTATTATATCAAAACCAAGTTAATTTAACAGTTTAGAATCGCAGTTAGCAACAAAAAGAAAGTCAGTATTCTTCCAATAAAACAGGTAGAAACTGAAGAAATATCGTGCGCACCCACAATACGCACTGCTCCAGTCGCTTCATCCTTCACCTTAATGCTGGAAGAGCCTGAAAAACAAACCACCACAATGCTAAGTAAGCTAACCCAAAAACCAATAGAAATTAACATGAGAGTTATACACATGAGAGTTATACGGATAAAATAACTATAACAAATGAAATTTCTTTTGGTCAAGCTCGTGTAAATTAATTAACCTTTCTTACATTTCTAATGAGAAAATAAAAAATCATTAAAAAGTAAATTAAACTCTCCACCTAAAAAAATTCATTAATAACCTTTCCCGTTGCTTGAGTTACATAACTCTACTTAATTTTAAAAATTATAACATCCTCTTGTAATATTAATATATGCGACACTTCAATATATTTTAATAATGTAAATCAGCCTCTTAGGAAAACCTTTTAACTCTTTGAGGCTCTCAACATCATCAACAACAAATTTTGAACTATCATATTTAGAACCTCAAAAGATGAAACAAAAGTAGGGCTCAGTGTTTAAAAAAAATCAGTTAATTTTCTTAGGCCTAAAGTCCTATATTAATAGGGCGTGTTCGAAATTAGCTTGGGGCAACAGTAAAAGTTGCAACGACAAAAAATATAACCCCCAAGAGATCCGTTTACAACAAAATAGACTAACATGTGGCACACTTAATTTCTTATGGTAAATGTTTTAAAATTAGATGCAAAGGCAATATAATTGAAGATTCTCTCTAGCTAAAGAAGTAGTACCCAAAAATAAACCTCTAAAACATATCATACGGGAGTAGGTTTTGGCTAAGTATGATGAAATTAATTTAAATTAAGGAGTACTAAAAGGAAACAAGCTACGTGATTTCAACTATACACAACTTACGAGATGTAACTATTACTCCAATTTACATCAAAAATTGTTTTTTACTTAATAATAGACTCCATTATGTTTATTCCTCTCAATTATAATGAGTAAAATATTTAGCAGTTGGGCATAATCGGAAAGGTACTGTACTAAATATTGTATTGAAATTAAAAAAAAAAAAATCAAATAATTTTTACTATTTTATCGGACAACTAAAAGGGAACAGATGCAACAGCAACAAAGTAGGAAACAAAACGTTATGAGACGCTGATTGGTACTCACAATTGTAGTCGGTCCATCCAATGGCCATATTTTCAAGATCATATATCACTAGTTTGTTGGATAGCACCAAATCTGCAATTGAAAATAATTCAAAGTTAATGATATTGAGATCCAAAGGTGACAAAAGAAAAGATTTACAAAATAAATAGAACTAGCTTCAGTTACACAGACATAGCAACAGAAAAGGTAAAGGTCCAAAAGTAAGCTTGCAAAAGTGTACTTCATTCAACACAAATTATGGAATAGATGATAAGCTGTAAGATGAACCCTCACCATTGTTGGAATTATGGGCTCTAGTTGTGGAAGAAAGAGAAAAGAAAGAGATAACCAACAATTACAAACATATTATTGATAGGATGTGATATACTTAACCTAATACACCTATTTGTAACAAATATATTATTACTAGTACAAATCGAAGCTCAATAACAGTAACACTAATAAATTAATGACCCTGATATCTTAACAATCAGAATTTGACTCATGCACAAATTTTGTTTGGTAAACTTACACTATGTTGATGGATTAATTTATAAAGTGTCATTTAATTCTAAATATTACCTCCAAGAAGGGTCATGTCCTTTCCATTCTTGGTTTGTGTCACACTTTTCTGCCAGCCGATACACCACATACCGCCCTGGGTCAATCAAGCACAAATTAATATTAGGAAACACTATAATCAAATTCTAGTAATTGATCTTATCAACCCAAAGTACTCAAATAGATTCAAAAGATACAAACTATATCAATAACATTATCTAGATGACATTATCTAGATGCCGATTAAAATTTTAAACCATCATTATAGTTGAAATTGAACAATAGATACCTTTAAATTTCATACAGAAAATTGCTCAATAATTATACATGGAATTTAATTTGTATAATAAACCACAGAAATAATCGGGTACATCGAAGAAATTGAGAAACCAGTTCAGACAACAAGTTAACTTCAGATTAAAAAGCACTTTTGTCAATTGAGTATTTGAGTATCTGGCAGACAAAGCTTCACAAATAAGAAGCTGAGTACATCTACAATGAAAAGATGTTGCTACTCACATTAAACGGAAACAGGTAGTCGTGAGGATAAACTGTCAGATAAAGAGAATCCTCAAAATGAAAGTTGACGACTGGAAATCCACGATCAACACTGCATGATTACAACAATCAATAAAATAAGGGCCGCATATGCTAGACACTTACGATGCACTTGTTTCCTTCGTGAACTAAGGAAATTGAATTGTAAAAAAGAGAAATGCATTTTAATTACCCACATTTGAACAATGAATACCAAGTTACTATTTAAAAAAAAAAAAAAACATTTTTAATTGACGATTCTTTTGAAATATAGTTATTTTTAAGGTATCAACAAAAAGTTTATATACTTCTTCTGTACCTAAATAGTCAAACATGAGATTCTTTGTACATAATTATCCAACCCACTCAACAGCTCCCTTCAGAAACAAAGAAAAGGGGCAAATAATAAAAACCCCAACACAGAAAATTCAAAGGACCGGTTAAGGTGATTGTCATGCATTTTTCTGTAAAAAAAGGACTAATAGCACACAATACATTCACTTCATTAAGAAGCTAATCGGTAATTTTAAAGTCAAAAGGTCAACATATGTCAAAGCTCCATCCTTGCTAAAGCACACAAATTTTATTACACAACCTCTTATCCTAATTACTACTGCCTTGTGTCCTTTATTTTATCACAATCTTTTTCCTCCTTCAGTTTTCAGAATATTGGATGGCCGGACACTCTCAAACAGTCATGGATGGATATTTACGACGATACATTTAAATAGAAATATGAAGTTGACACATCAAACGCTATGAACTAAACAACCAAGAAAATAAACCTAAAGTATCTCAGATGAGTTACGCAATATTGTACGTCAGTTAAAAACAATGAGGAGTAAACCAATACTTGTTCCATTATCGAAGATAAATGTAAATTTTAAATAAAAAAGAATGTCACAAAGATAAGCGTCATACTTTCCAGCATACTGAAAACAACTAAATTGTTGTTCAACAAGATATAATTTCAGTCCAGGCTGCCGGGTCAAAACCTATCATAAAGAACATCAATGAATACTCAAGTGGAAATATTGATTCAGTTAAACCTTTATAGATACACTTACCTTTTGCATCAGTTGGTCATAAACTAAGCCAGGAAGATAAGCCAAGGTTGTTCCACTATCTATTACTGTCCCCCTCCCATTTCCAGAATCAAATATATCTGAGGGAAGCTGTAGAGTATCTCCGTCAACGTCAATAGTCTTCAAAACCACGTTATAGTGTGCCCTATAATGGTCAAAAGATAACAGTTATGGCATAACTTTTTTAACTCAAAATCTGAATGAACTGAATATCAAAACATTATACATTGTAAGTACTTGAGAAAACATTTCACAACTCAAACCAGAGGTCTCACATGAATATACTTTCATAAAACCGAAAGCCATAAAAACAAAACAGAAACAGAAGGAAGGCCTTTATTGTGTGGCCTGATCACACATAAATACTAGTAGTGAGATGGATGGAATTTCCTACATGCCAATTATTTTTAAAAATTTAAAGTTAAAATGGTCCCAACAGGATCCAAAAGGGGCAATAAAAGACAAAAAGTTTGAGAAGGTGCTGCTCAATATTCCTGCACTAATGACATTGACGTAAAGCAATATTAGGTATCATTGGTGTGAATGCTGTATTCCACTCTCGTATCAAGCATTTATAACATTAGCTTTGAAATTATATCTTCGTGACTTCATTTTCTGAAACTTTTATAAATGTATTATATCAAATTTTAAATGTCCAAATGGAGAAAAAAAGAACCACGCAGATTCAGCACTCAAGGGAATTTTCTACCTTCAAATAATATTAAGCACTGCTCTTTACTTCAATTATAGAACAACCCAACCAACTGAAATATCTTGTGAACATCACATGAAGTTATTCAGAAGACAATTCATTATTGGTAGTTCCAATATGGCGTGACCATCAAATTTACCGTTAGATTTATCTCATAACCAATATAATAGTATGAGAGTGAAATACTAAGTTACCGTACATACATTCTTGGTACCAATGGAGTTGTACTGACTTTTGGTTCCACCACTTCCCCGATGGCAAATATTCCACCACCACGAATATTGTCAAGGCAATGTGAAAATATTTTTTTCACCTTTCTAGATGCAGCAAGCTGTGAAAGTACAGAGGAATTTGCTTGTCCAAAACCCATTATTCCGTCAAGGGCTTGTTCAGAAGATGAACCCAATGTCCCAGATTGTACAGCGCCACACCTGTCAGCAAAAGATTAACCATAGAAATATAAACAGGAGAAAAAGTTGAAATGGCAACATTTTTCTTTAATCTATATCAACCAAGGAACTTATTAACCTGAATATTTCTAATTAAAAATAGTATAGTGAGACTTCCTACTTGAGTACAAAGTTTTCACATAACCAGAAATAAATGACTCAAACGAATGGAAATTGTGTTCAGAACCAAGATAATTCTCTCATAGAAACCCCTACTCTGATTGAACACCAGACACGGCCTAAAAACTATCATAAGACAACAATAAAAAAATTTAGTGAGAAGTTAAAACATTGGTACTTAGTAATCGTAATAATTCTCACCCAAAAATGATGCTGCTATTTTGTGGCGTAGTCTGAAGATTTCCATTGACACGGTTATAAGTAAGATAATCCTGGACATAGTATCCAGAAGTTGCACTTCCGTCTCCATAAGTTATGCTATAGGGGCATGGAATTTCAGACTTGCACCCAGGCATTGGACCATCATACGTGGCAGCGCAAAATTCTTGGTCACAAGAAACCAGCTGTGCAGTTTCAGAGCTCTTCGGATCATAAAGAGTCAATTCTATCTGTTGCAACAACCACAAAAATAGGAAATTCAACAAGGGATCAAAGTCATCGATTCAGAATTTGAATCTGCAAACTGAGGAAAAAGTTTAAAACTTTAAAACGTACACCGAGATCACTTTTCTTGGGACATCTCGAGCACTCAACGCAATTCACCCACAGAATGTCACTTCCTGTATCAACTTGCACATAATAATCCTTCGGAGGAGAGCCAATCCCAAGTTTTGTATAATACAGACTAAACCAAATAAACAACAACATAAGCATGAAAGTAAAGAAACCCGCTGCTAGCTCCCTCAAAAATCATAGTAATTAAACCTACTCCTATACTACAAATCAGAATTCCCAACTTACAGGTTACGAATCCTCAAAACTCGCCAAATTCTGTCCTTACAACGTACATTCAAACACTACCCCCACAACTAACTCGGTGAAAAAAATCTGATTAACTATCTCACTCTATTTTCCTTGTATTATTATTATCTACAACTATATACTTAATTTTCTCGAGATACCATATGTTTGAATTTAGAAATAACCATATAGTACGATTAAAGACATTAATTCTAAATCTAAAAAAATATTTTATACATTAAAAAAATATTTAGTTCCTACGAATTTTAGTCATCCGCAGACAAATATTCATCCGGTTAAAGCACTGGTAATAAAGAAGCAAAAGAAACGCACCCAGTCCGAGTAGGGACTCCATTGCCGCCAAGGTTGAGATCCACGGCGGAGAGAATTCGACCTCGACGTTGAGCATCGTAAGCTTTGATAGCGCTTAAACTCCTTTTCTGACGCTCCACCGGAAACACTAAATTTCCGTCGGCAACGCAACTAATTTCCGCAACTACAATCGCCACTAATATCACTAAACCTCTCGGATCCATTAATTCAGTAGCCTGAGTAGTTCAATTCAACAGAAAAAAATAAAAAAATCAAAGAAACAGTAGCAACAGATCCAGCAGAGCTCAATGAAGCTCGATGCGACTCATTTCGGTGCTTTGGCGTAAAGTGCGTTGGTTTTGCCGTGTTCGGTCCGTTCTATTGAAAAAGGTGAATTCGGCAATGGAGAGGATTATTGGGGAATGACAACAACCAACTACAAAATTTTAAAAATAAAAATAAAAAACAGACCAACAGTGACCCAGAGAGATTTATTATTTTTCAACGTCAAACGACGCGTGTTCTACTCGTTTTGACGCTCTTTTGCTTCGTTTCATTCCGCTTTAGTTGAAGGGTATCTTTCGTGCCGCTTCATCACTTTTCAAAAATTATTTTCATGAAATATATTTATGTACCATAATGAAAGCAATGTTTATCTACACATAGTATTCGTAACGTGTGATATATTTATTGACTTATTCTTTAATAATTCTATCGATAATAATTTTAATTAATTGATTGTAAAGTTCTTTCATATTGACAATATAAAATCATTAAATCTGATTACTTTTTAGGGTTAAATGCAATTTTGTTTGTAAATATTAAATCAATTTTAGATCGATCTAGTTTTCTATTTTTAAAATTATATAAATTTAATCATTTCAATTAAATTTGGTTAAATTTATCTCACCTTTCAATGAGAATATTTAAATATTTAAATTATTTATATCGTTTTACATATTTTTAATTTTAATTAAATTTAATTAATTTATTTAATGTTTTAATTTTATGAGAATATTTAAATTGTTTATATTATTATATATATTTTTACTTTCAATTAAATTTAGTTAAATTTATTTAAATTTATTTAATGTTTCAATTTTATGAAAATATTTAAATTATTTATATTATTTCACATATTTTTACTTTAAAATTGAGTAAAAAACATGTTTAAAACTTTAAATAAATTTAAGAAAGTTTGGTTAAAATAATTAAATCTATATATTTATAAGTTTAAAGGCAATTTTTGACCAAAATTTTTAATTTTAATTTTTATTAAAATTAAAACTAAAAATACATTTAATATTAGTTTTTATTATAAAAATAAGAAAATGATATTATGTGGGACAAATCTGTATTTTTGTTTATTTCTTCAAAATTATGGTAAGGAAAGAGATAAAAAGGATTTTGACTTGTTCTTTGGACATGTACTTTTTATTATATATAATTCGATGAGTTAGTACAGTAATTAAATAATTCATTATTATATATTAGTGTCTACATTAATTAATTAGAAGAGACTAAGTGACAGAAAAACAAAAGTATGGTATGATTCTACGGGTCATACATCCAATCAAATACAAAAAGAAAAAGAAAATGACAGTGTTGTTGCATGTTATTTAATTCGTTTAACTTTTTTTTAATTAGTGTGCCCAGTGTAAGTAACAACAGTTTATAAAAAGTAACAAAATTTATATTCTAATAAGTAAACTCCGAACCAAAGCAAGCACCCATCGTTTTCTTATCTCTCTTTTTTCAGCTTTTTGGAAAGTTCAAAGGTTATTTTATAATGCAGAGGAACTCACGCTCAATAGAGACTCGGTGAAAAATGAAAAGCTATTTATGTGCCAAAATTGGTTTTAAAAACTCGTCAATCGTCATTCATCGTACATATGAAATATTATTTTTTTTGAAACGTGTGATTTGTTACGATTTTCTTTCCAAAAAATATTTTTTAGAGTAAAAAATATATTAAATGTTAGTAATTAGAGTTATATATATATATATATATATATATATATATATAATAAATAAAAATATATTTTTTAAATTTTATATTTTTAATATAAAAATATATATATATATATATATA
>Ga0099822_1006939_pt1 | contig 14704 bp, 6 predicted proteins | sample CowpeawhiteBW_FD_76839 | JGI IMG/M metagenome (GOLD analysis project Ga0099822, IMG submission 76839) | Root nodule microbial communities of legume samples collected from California USA - Cow pea white BW | ecosystem: Host-associated > Plants > Roots > Nodule | place: USA: California | collected...
TATAAAAAAAAAAAAAAAATATAAATAAAAAAAAAAAAAAAAAAAATAAAAAAAAAAATTTTTAAAATATATATATATATATATATATATATATATATATATATATATATATATATATATATATATATATGAAGATGATATTTGCAGATCAATACACTAATAATGTTTAGTTCTTTTTTCTTTTGTTTTGGGGTGAACTTTTCTCATTCTTATGTTTGTTAAAAATCCCAGCAGAAACACTCATCAATAATGCTTTGGTTACCTAAAAATTTAAGATTACTGAATAAAAAAAAATTAAATCATCATGAACTTCTTTTGAGTCTCTACAACACTTAACTTATTCAACCATTTTCATTTCCGAATTCCTAATTTCAGCATGAAATGCAGAGTTGGAGATTAGTGTTTCACGTGCAAGAATCCTTATATCTTCTCTTGAAGAATCTCTTGAAACTCGAACCAACTCTCTTATTGCACCTCCATTAATCATATCTACTGCATTTGCTTCTGTATCACATCAAACAAAACTCTTTGTGACATACCATATTTAGTATCTAAATCGTAGAGGGTTAAATATGTTTTTGATCCTTTAATTTTTAGTGAATTTTGGAATTAGTTAATTTTGAAATTTTGAACCAATTTAGTCATTTATCTTTCGAAATATGTGAATTTAGTCCTTTTAATCAAATTTTTTTAGGTTTATTTGATATTTCGTACGTATTTTAGAATTATATTTGAGTTGTTTATATTGTTTGACATATTTTTGCTTCAATGTTAAGTTAAATACTATTATGAAACATGTTTGAAATATCAAACAAACTTAACAAACTTTAATTAAAAGGACAGGACTAAATTCACGTATTTTGAAAAGATGAAAGACTAAATTGGTCTAAAGTTTCGAAATAGACTAATTCTAAAATTTATTGAAAGTTAAGGGACAAAAAACATATTTAACCCAATCGAAAATGGATATGATGTTTTTAATGCTCACCGTATTTTGCTAAGTGGCAGAGAGCAATCTCAATATGACGCCTAACTAACGATACTTCATTCTTTGCGTTTTCCACAATCCATGGAAGTAAACCATCCACAATAAGTAAAGATCTCTCGATCTTTGTCCCTGTATAATGCACCAAAACTTTGACTCAAACAATAACAAATATCATTGATAAAGAACATGAATTTGTAGATGATAAGATAATGGAAGTAATGCACGAATGATATGAATTTAAAGACAACATAGTTATTGTGATAACCATGTATATATATAAAAGTTATTACCTTGAGTAGATGCTTTGGACTCGCATTTTGCAAAGTTGGCTATTGCACGGGCAACCTGGGTGTATACATCAGGATGTCTGCATCTGATCATTCCCAATAGTGTCTTGAGACCACCTTCATCCCTTATCTTTATTTGTAGTTTATCTAAATACAGGAACACAAACTTCGTAAGTTACCAACAATGTACTTGATGCCTACACTATAATCGCATCCTTAAAGACAAATTTAATTTTATCGAATTTGTTGATTATGGGTTTGATATATCAGGAGAATAAGAGACAATATTCGCATGTAAATTTCTCTCAAATAGCCCAAAATTCACTACTAATTCCCTTTACCCAACAAACATCTTTAACGGCTTGGGGTATAACAAGTAGAAATAGATGTGCTAGAGAGAGATTGTTGTGGTACATGTATGGTGGATCAACAACAGAAAAAAGCTGGGATTCTAACTTTAGCTTCGTATTACATGTGTGATTCTATGTTTAAAATGGTAGGTAAATAAAGATAAGGTAAAAATTTTTGGAACAAGGGTATTCGAAGTAGGAGAAAGATAAGGAAACAAAAATTGTCCTTCAAAGAATGTCATATTCCTGGAAATATGAAAACTATAGTTAAAAAATAGCATAATAGACAAATCTCTTATGAGAGTGGCTGTACCACATAAATGCACATCATAAAGATTGTGCTCCAAGATTATGTTGTTCAAATGGAGTCAATAAAAGGGAATAAAAACAAATAATCATATAAAGGAAAAATTATTGATGAAGAAATTTATTTGATTAACGAAATCTCTTTTATTTTTAGGAAAAAAAAAATAAAGATAGTGTGCGAATTTGAATGAACTAAAATAAATGTGTTGTGCTACTTTTGTATTATTTGCTTGATAAGCAATGTAGTCTAATCATTTGTGAGAAAAGTTTAAAAAACATGAAATTCAAAATCATGTCATGAAATTTGTGAACTACTCAACAATGCAAATAAAAAAAACACAAACAAAAACCATAATCAACTTAGGAAAAATAAGAATAGAAATCACACACAAACCAAAAACAAGAGAAAAGATTTTAGACATAGGATGAAAAATGGTTTTATAGGCTATTTAGAAAAAAAGATTTTCTTACTCATCAAACCCATTTATCCATAAGTTGCTTATCACGAGTTTGAGAAAGTTTGAGATAGGTTGAATTGGAAACAAACAAGTTTGTCTAAATATAAGTTAAATTAATCCAATTCATTTAACTTGTAAGTTAAACATGTTCGAGCTAAATTGAAGGAGGATTGACTTGCGACACACCAACGACAATTTTTTATTATTATTTTTTTCAATTTTTGTATATATTTTTTATTATAATTATTTAACTGTTCTAAATACTTGAATGTTGTTCAATATTATTTGAATAGTTTACATGTTGACATTTTATTATTTGAATAGTTTACATGTTGACATTTTAGTTTTTAACTATTACCTTTGTAATGATGTTTGATGAAATAGATAAACATTTTGATTGCAATTAAAATGTTAAAGTGAATCAATCCAACTCACACAAGTTAACTAACCATCGATTAGATTAAAAATGATTGAGTTCAACTCAACTCATTATCTGGTGAGGTAAAAATTTTATAAGCGAGCCCACCGATGTCTATCTGACAAAGTCGAAGTTTATAATCTCAATAATGTGCAGTGCAGACAAACATGGTACTTAAAAATGAGATAATATAAAAAGTTTACCATTTCCAAAAAGATTACCAAATGCTCCAGCAACCATTCGAAGGGTCTGAGGATCTTCGGCATTGGCTGCTACCATTGACAGTAAATTAATGCCTCCTTGAGCCGCAATGAGATCTTGATTGCTTTCTGTTCAGACACCCAATAAGGTTGAACGAAAAAGAGAGATGAATAAAGTAAATATTTATTTTAAGTTTCTAGCAGAAAAGAAAAGGCTGTGGAAATTTACCATTCATTGCCAAATTGGCAATGGCGCTTGCTGCAACTCTGTGTGTGGTTTCATCTTTTGAGATCTTAAACAGTGAAAGCAAGGGCGGAATTCCACCTGCTTCTACAATCTTCTTCTGGTTTCTTTCTACAACATCAGGGTTGATACATGTTCAGGCTAATTTTTTTATATAAATTTCAACAAAGCAACAAATAGACTTTCAAGTTATGTTAACTGAAATATAAACTTGATTTTACGCCTAAAAGGCCCTGTTACTATGTGTAGCATGTTCTTCCATGGTTAAAAGCAAGTGATTATCAGAGGAATTTTGGGCAAAACCGTGTCTGGTGCTACCTTTCTAACCAATCTCCAACAAGAGATTAAGTATTTGAGAAAATCTTAATCATAGGTTTATGAGTAGTCACTACTATTGATAGTGTAATTATCTATCCTAGAGTTTGTATCAGGCCAAATAAACTTAAGTGATCAATTGGACAATGATGCACATTCATCTAACAGAAATTTATTCATTTTCAGAAATTCATTGACCCCAGATCATATAATGCAGAAGTCAAACACGTCAATCCTAGATTTTAGACTGCTATTAATATACAAGGTATTTAAACTTAAGTTGGCAACACTGAAACCTTCACAAGCTAAATTAGCTATTATTTTCACGGCATAGATTTGTGAATCAGCATCTTCTGCTTCAAGCAACGACAGAATCTTCTGCAATCCCCCTGCTAAAATTTCGATTTTATCAGGTCAAAAGATCTTTTAAATTGAAAGTAATTTATCAACATAAAATGTCAAGTTTTCAACATGCAAGATATGCAATAAAAACTAATTAATAAATAATTACTGCCATGTTCAATGAGCTTGGCAGCTGAGGCCTCCTCTCCATTTCCTGAAGCTTGCTGTTGATGTTTAACTAGGAAAGAGGAAGAATAATCTAAACCAACAGCAACTTTCTCAGATCCACCTCGTCGAACTTTTTGTTTTGTCTGCAAGATCACATTGCAGACACAAATGTTTTCAGTAGGTAGATAAATTACGAGGTCAAGAAAATTTATGGCTTGTTTTCTCTAAATGCACCAGAAACCCGTGAAGAATTTGCAGAAACATGACGATGAGTACAGGTTGTGACATGTTTTAAAAACGATGAAGAGATTAAGTAATAATACAAGTAGTGAAGGTTTTGTGCAGTCTAGGGAAACTATCTGAACCTTCATGTCTTACTATACGAAAACATAAGATATAGCCAATTAATTACTATATGATATTCGAGCACTTCAGATATGGCTTACTTTTCCAACATTAAAACCTAATTGCAGCAGTTGACTTTGCAATCTGGCTATTTCTCTTTTGAGTTTCTCCTTCTGGTGTGTCTCATCCTCCAACATCTTACCAAGTTTTGAGATATGTGACTCTCTTGATGCCTATTTCAGGAGACATATATATACATACACGTGTAGAACTAATTCAGAAGTCACATAAACAGGCACATGCAAAGTGAAAAGTACAAACGTTGGGGCACAAAAACACACCTCCCACATTTTCAGTTCTTCCATTTGACTTTTCAGATGATTTAGCTCCCCTTCGGTAGCATTTCTGATAAGAGTCTCTTTCTGAAGTAATTTTTTCAAAATTACTACTTCCTCAACAGGCACAATGGCCATCTAAGAAATGACACTTGTGAGCACGAAATGTTTTACTACTGACAATTGACTTACTATTATCATATTGTAATCTAATTTGGCTTCTCAGAATTCTTTGTTGACTCCTCCAATAATGTACGAGCAAAATAAATAACAGGGAAGATGAACAAAAATTATTACCTCTGCATTAGATGTCAAACAAAATTCCTCGTACTTTTTCTTATTCTCCGTCACCTTCTCTTCTAGCTTCTTAATCGATTCCTTATTATAGTCTTTCTGATATTTCATTCTTTCCTTCTGAGAGAAGAAAATGCATACCAGCATATTTACCAAGAAATCATCAAATCAAACCATTCATCGTTGTTACTAATTGAATTTAATAATTAAATTCCTTATGACACTTTTGCATGCCAGAAATTGACAACTTACTTTCAAACATGTAATAACTTAAATACATGTGATACTATTGCAACAACATACATTAGATAAACCAACCTCAAGTGAATCCGAGTACCCTTTTTGAGCTTCTGATATCCTATGTTCTGCTTCTGTGGTCAATCCTTCAATATCATCCTTCTGAAATTCCTTCTGCTGCCTTTCGTATTCCATGGTGAGTTTGTCTGTAGTTCTAGGTCTAGCCTTCTACATGAACTTTTGTAATCAATTTTCTGCTTTAATTTTACCATGTTTCTAACGTTTATAACCTATGACAGTCACATACTTTCAACATTGTTAAAATTGGCCTGAATATCTACAAAAATGTACATTAATCACAGCAGCACAATTTGGTATGTACTATAGTATGTTGAAAACTATTTATGGAAAATAATAATCAGTAGCAGTAGCTGCAACGCTCATGGGACCTTCCTCAACTAAACAAAACAAGTAGGAAGTACCACTCACTGGCGGTGTATGAATATCTATAAATAGCCAATAAATTGAAACCCAATGCACAGAAAAGCCATCACTTACCCTACGTAACTCAAAACTATCCAGAATCTTCACAATGATTACTACAGACACTCAGTAATAGTTTATTTTCTTATCATTCTATCAATACAATATCCTTGTGAACTGGATTGGTAACAGTCACAGAGTTCAACTATAGAACAGAATGTTAACTGGAAATTCTATACTACTAAAATATATATACACATTAGTATAAAACTAAAAAAAAAAGAAAAATATTTTATTGAAATTTAAAACCCAACCTCCTCCATCCAAATATTATAGTTCCGAGTCTTTCCCCTGTGCCGTGGAGAGGCTCCAACAATATATGTTACGAATGAACAATGAACAGGTCTTATAACAGTTTCCCATAACAAAACTAAGGAACATCTTCCTCACATTTCTGGGCTTGAAATGAACAATAACGGAAATATATTATGGAAGAAGTTTGAGCGTGAATTAGAAACAAATCACAAAAAAAAGCGAGTTTTTCTTATTCTTATGGGTGTATTTGTGCAAAAACTAGCATTTACTAAAGTAAATTTTTTACCCTGAGAATGGTTCTCGTTTATGGGAACTGAAATACAAAATAAGGTTATAATCGATAAACATATTATAGTAAATTTCTTATGCTTAGAATTGTTTAATTTAATGGTAAATGATTTGTGTGCTTTGATAGAAAAGTTTAAAAGAGACTAATGTGAGGATGTCCGAATCCATGTCACCTCAACTGTATTTCCTCTGTTCTATCTGTACATTCTGCTTTCAAATATTGAAGCTGAATTTCAAGATTTGGACAAAGAACACAGGTAAATCAATTTGAAAAATATTTGATTAAGTTCTTAATATGTAACCATTTTAATTCTGGATGTTTTTGAAGATAGAGTTTCTTCATTACCATTTTGATGTTATATTATCAAAAGAAAGATAATGTAAGTGTTGGCTTTCTTTTAATAAATACACTTTCTTTCAACCACTTTTATTCTGTGTATTATGTTATAACGGATTGAAGTTTGAAGTAGAACTAGTAATCTCTTATTTATAAATTCTTGTTATTGATTAAAAAAACTCCGAAATGATGATAAGTCATTTTCTAATACGTACACTAATCTCTTATTTATAAAAAAAACTCCAAAATGATGAGAAGTCATGTTCTAATACATACACCAAGTAGATTCGATTCATACAAATTTTAGATAATTTTTGTCCTTAAACAAAATATGCTATTCATAATATCATTTATATAGAAGGAATAAAAAATACGAACCACATGAGAGATTAACTTAAAGAGACATTATAACACAACTCCTTTATGCATGCTTATGAAGTATATATAAACAATATCAGTGACCAGTATTACTAACTCCATGTTGTCCTAAGTTTCATCATGTTAACTATTAATTATTTTAAAACAAGAAAATTTGACTGTTGTGGCAGAGACAGGTTGGCGGTGTCTTTATACTTTTGTCAGCGTCTAACACACATACAATATCTATTATTTCATGTTTAAAAAATTAAATAATTCCAAATCTTCCTAAAAAAGTTTCTACTTAATCAAGAAATAATTGAATGTATTTTATGTTTACAGGATATTAAAATACATTTACTTTTTCTATCTAATATTTTCAAGTTATTTGCAATAAAAAAAAATCTTAAATTTCTATTAAATTAATTGTAAAATTATGTTTGAAAATAAAATTTAATTAAAATACTATGAGTGACGCCTAATTTTTTTTCATACTAAAATTGATATTGAATTATATGTAATATAAATCATAATTTATTTAAATATCCCTCACTGGTGTATAAATATGTTTCTACCATTGAATATCAGTGTATAAAGAAAAATAATACAAATATATTTCCAAATTCATAAATATTTTTTAAAAAAAATTACATGAAATCCAATACTTGTAGAAAGTATCTTAGGGAGCCTTAGTGCTACTCACTCTACTCACCTGCATTCCCTTCTTCTGACGTGAGTAACACGATCCTAGCACTAAGGTAAAGACACACACCAAACCAAACAAAGGTAAACTAAATCCATTTAAAATCAAGGCTTAAATGGTCTTTTGGTCCTAGTTTAGGACGATTTTTTTCAGTTTGGTCCTACCTTCCGTAATTTGTTTTCAATCGACTCTTTTTTGTTAATTCCATCTAAATCGTTAACGGAACAGTGTCAGCGTGGTGATTTTTTGTGACAGTGGATATTGTTCAGTGACATGTCCGTTTGCACTGTCATAGCCTAGATTTTAAATTGAAATTTAGGGTTTGTGTTCATTGTGGTTTAGGGTTCCATTAAAGTTCAGCTGAAAACGAATGTCTCGTGGGGCATCTTCATCTTCTTGCAATAGTTGGGTTCACAGAACGTGCAATTCCTGCCATGGTGGTTCTAGGGTTTCAGGCTCACCCCAAATTTGTGATTGCGGAGACATTGCAGTGGTGCGCACAACTAGAACTACAAAGAACTTGGGTAAACAATTTTGGGACTGTGCGAACTTTAAGGTTTGTTTCCCAGTGTTCGGCTTTGGGTGTTTCTTTCAGTTTCAGTCTTTCACTTTCATCTTCATGTTTTTTTTTTGTTGCAGAGATGTGGTGAAGATGCGTTGGGATGCATAATATTCCATGGAATGCATAAACAAAACCCTAATCATTAACAATAAACCCAATCAAATCTGACCAAAAATAATATCCTGAAGCACAACGTACCTCGGCGATGAAAACGTTTTCCCCTCCGCAACGATTGTCCAAAGATGAGCGACGAACTGAGAAGACAAAAATTGATCTGAAAGGCCAGATTCCACAATTTCAAAGAGCGACGACAAAATCCCCCAATTCGACCCCAAATGCACAATTCGACTTAAACAACCCTAAACCCAATTTAATCCAACTTAAACCCTAAAATCAATCCCCAATTTCAATTAAATGGTCAGCACAGTGCAAACAGACACGTCACTGAACAATATCCACGTCACACAAAATCACCACGCTGACACGGTTCCGTTAACAATTTAGACGGAGTTAACGAAAAGGAGTCAATTGAAAACAAATTACGAAAGGTAAGACCAAATTGAAAACATTTTCAAAAGTAGGACTAAACTGAAAAAAGTCGTCCTAAACTAGGACCAAAAGACCATTTAAACCTAAAATCAACTATCAATTTAGCTATTATGGTCACAGATTTCACCAATATTTATAAAACTAACTAGCATTATGGCCATAATAAAAGATGTATCACACACTTCTACTCTTACTCTATTTCATTTAACAAGTAATAACTCAAACATTACAAAATATATATATATATATATATATATATATATATATATATATATATATCATATTAGTACTTTTTTTTTCAAAAACTTAATGTAATGACTAAGATCTAAGACCATGTACATGTTATAATCATCCTTTCTTATCCAGGCCCCTTATCTCATCATTCCATGACCATATTTCAAACCAAACTATACGACATGTTAATTATTTATATGTAAATTTCAACATAAGCCAAATTTACATATGGTGACCTCCTTCAACTCTCACTCTAAATAATCTCCTCTATGTGAGCCAAGTACTTAGTCGAGTCAGGATAGTCTTACCTTAAGTCATTCTATCAATACATTACACACATCAATCATACATTAGCATCTCCCCCAATGGAGATTATTAATCCTTACTCATAATTCATAAAATCAAAGAATAAGTCGTACATTCTCAACAAAAACTAACATACATATAACAAAGAATAAGTTTGAGAGTCATTTAATGGATGTGATGGATTCAAAATTATGTTTAAAACAAAGAAAAATAAGATTACCAAATCGTCATTAATTTTAAAAGTAATTTAAAATTATAATTAGATAGGTTAGATTTATTTTAGAAAAAAATATTAAAATGTATGAATTAAAATTACATATTTTAATTAAAAAATACTTATGAAAAATTTTAATAAAAAACTTAAAATAATAATTATTTTTTAAACCTTTTTTTATAAATATTTTGAAATTTTTGGCACTAATTATTTTTGAAAATAATTTCAAAAGCTATATTTTTACATTGTTATTATTATAAATAAACTGAAAAACAAATTGAAGGCATAAATGTAATCTACTTGATATCCCCTCTAATAATGGCATAGTAAAAAGGATTGGAAAATAGGAGAATTTTCCTCTTCCTTCCCTTTTCTCTCGCTCAAAATTTGTTTGAGGGAGCGAGAGGATGAATTAAAGTGGATTAGAGGTTGAAGTTTGTGTTGTTCACTTGAAGGGATTTAGATGTGAAAGTAAGTGGATTTAGAGTAAAGTTTGTGAGAGATTTAATGGATGTGATAGATTAAAAACAATGTTTAAAGTAAAGAAAAACAAGATTACTAAATTTTCATTGATTTTAAAAATAATTTAAAATTATAATTAGATAGGTTAGTATTATTTTAGAGAAAAATATTAAAATGCATAAATTAAAATAACATTTTAATTAAAACATATTTATAATAAATTTTAATAAAAAATTATAATTAGAATTTACTTTCTAACCCTTCTTCTATAAAAGTTTTGAAATTTTCAGTATTAATTATTTTTGTAAAAATAATTTCAAAATCCATATTTTTACATTATTATCATAAATAAACGGAAAAATAAACTAAGGGCATAAATGTCATCTAGCTGATATCTCCCTCAAATCATGGCATTACAAAAAGGATTGAAAAAAGAATCTCCCATTTCCTTCTCATCTCTCTCCCTCGAGATTGTTTGTTGTTTGTGGTTGAGAGAGAGGATGAATTTAAGTGGATTAGAGGTTGAAGTTTGTGTTGTTCACTTTTAAGGGGGTTAGAGGTGGAAGTGAGTGAATATAGAATAAATTTTGTGAGTGATTTGATAAATTTGATAAATTAAAAATTATGTTTAAAGTGAAGAAAAACAAAATTAACAAATTGTCACTGATTCAAAAAGTAATTTAAAATTATAATTAGATAGGTTATGATTATATTAGAAAAAATATTAAAATGTACTAATTAAAATAACATATTTTAATTAAAAAATATTTATAAAAAATTTTAATAAAAAATTATAATTAATAATTACATTTTAAATTTTTTTTATAAAAATTTTGAAATTTTCGATATTAATTTTTTTTCAGAATAATTTCAAAAAGCATATTCTTACAATATTATCATAGATAAATTGAAAAATATACTGAGCACATAAATTTAATTTACTTGATATCTCCTTCAAGCCATGGCATAGTAGAGAGGATTGGAAAATACGAGAATCTCCTTCCTCCTTCCCCTCCTTTTCCCTCAAAATTTGTTTGAGTGAGAGGGAGAGAATGGACTAAAATTGATTAGAGGCTGAAGTTTGTGTTTATAGGATTTAGAGGTCAGAGTGAGTAGTTTTAGAGTAAAGTTTGAGAGTGATTTAATGGATGTGATGGATTAAAAATTATGTTTAAAAAAAAAAAAAAAAGATTACTAAATTTTCCTTGATTTTAAAAGTAATTTAAAATTATAATTAAATAGGTTAGATTTATTTTAGAAAAAATATTAAAATGTATAAATTAAAATTACATATTTTAATTAAAAATATTTATAACAAATTTTAATAAAAATTTTATAATAATAATTAGTTTTTAAACTTTTTTTATAAATATTTTGAAATTTTTGGTACTAATTATTTTTTTGTAAAAATGATTTCAAAAGCTATATTTTTACATTATTATCATCAGTAAAATGAAAAACAAATTGAGGGCATAAATGTAATCTATTTGATATCCCCTCTAATCATGGCATAGTAGAGAGGATTGGAAAATAGGAGAATTTCCCTCTTCCTTCCCATCCCTCTCGCTCAAGATTTGTTTGAGGGAGATGGAGGATGGATTAAAGTGGATTAGAGACTGAAGTTTGTGTTGTTCACTTGAAAAGATTTAAAGGTGAAAATGAGTGGATTTAGAGTAAAGATTGTGAGTGATTTCATGGATGTGATAGATTAAAAATAATGTTTAAAGCAAAGAAAAACAAGATTCTTTAAGGGATTTAGAAGTAAAAATGAGTGAATTTAGAGTAAAGGTTGTGGGTGATTTCGTGGATGTAATAGATTAAAAATAATGTTTAAAGCAAAGAAAAACAAGATTCTTTCAGGGATTTAGAAGTGAAAATGAGTGGATTTAGAGTAAAGGTTGTGGGTGATTTCGTGGATGTGATAGATTAAAAATAATATTTAAAACGAAGAAAAATAAGATTACCAAATTGTCATTGATTTTAAAATTAATTTAAAATTATAATTACACATGTTAAAGTTGTGTAATTTTAAAATTTAAAATTAATTTAAATTTTTTTAATAAAAAATTATAATTTGTAATTACATTTTAAACCTTTTCCTATAAAAATTTTGAAATTTTCTGTATTAATTATTTTTATAAAAATAATTTTAAAATTCATACTTTTACATTATTATCATAAATAAACTGTAAAATAAATTAAGAGCATTAATTAAATATATTTGATATCTCCTTCAAATCATAACATTACAAATAATTGAAAAATCGAGGAATGTCACTAGATTTATTTTACCCATCTGGTGTAGAATTACATAAAAGTGACGAGAATTAACAAAAGACTGTGTTGAAGTTGTGTATATAGATATAACCACTTTTAATAAAAAAAAAATTAAATTAGAATTCGTGCACCATTAACACGTCCTTTCTTTTGTGAATCAATTTATGCTAAAATCGGGTGCTCGTAACAAGTTTTGATTTCAATATAAAATTTAGAAATTGCGTTTAAAACTAACGACTTTTATTTAGCATATAGGAATTACGAATTTAATTGTTTTTGAAATAGGATGAAATTTGAAATAAATTTTATTATTTCTGAAATATAAGAATTTAATTGTTTGAAAGAAAATAGTATAAAAACCAAATAAAAAAATGGTAAAAATCACAACTATGCATATAGCGTACACCACCATTTATAATATTTAACAATATATTTTAACCACAAATTTAAATAAAATATAATACATAATTTTTAAATAAAGTCAAAATAATTCATTAAAACCGTCTTTAAATGACAATTTAAAAAGAAAGAAAAATTATATTTTAAAATCAATTAATAAAAAATAACTCATTCAAAATCAATGGGTTAATGTTAACATATTTTAATTATTCTTTTTAATTTTTAATTTAAATTAGATGATCTCATGAACGTACTATGATGTCCGTCCATTAACATGTAAGTATTCTTGAACTCCTTACTCACCAGATACAGATATTTTTAGATCCTTAACTATGCGTCATACATAAAGCAAATTCATATAATATTTTTGAAAAATATAATTTTATTTCTAAAAAAAATAAATTTAGTTATTTAGGAGATATTAAAATAATAACAAACTTTATCATATTTTTCAAAGTAAACATATTTCAAAGTAAAAAAAAATATTAATAGCGGAGATACTAGTTACTATTTTGGTAATATATAACCCTTAATAATATATTTTTTTAATAATTTTATGCCGTGTTTGTTCTAAGGACAAAAATTGTTTTCTTTTTCTCTTTGGAATTGGAAAAAGGTTAAGAATAACACTAATATAATGTTGTTTTCATTTTTTAAAATCTAAAAACACTGACTTTAACCTCCAAAACCAAAACATAATCCAAAACCAAAATTGTGTAACATGAAAAAGATTTTCACTTTTCATAATCCAAAACAAAATCGACTTTTTTTATTGAAATCGTAGGACTGATATATGATTCATACTAAAAATTTAAAATCCTAGAAGAACCTAAAACCTTTGAACCTTATCACCCTTTACAATAGGATTTTCTTTAGAAATCGCTTCACGCCCCGCAGTCCTGAAGTCATAGGTGCACTGGTGCTTCTCCGGGTAACGGTGCACCCCGCAGAAAGTGATCCCACACTTGCACACGAACCCGGTTAAACCCACTTTTTTGTTGCAACACTCGCACCGATTCTTGGGTTTGGAAGGCTCAGCCGCGCACGGCGGCGACGGCTCCACCGAAGAGGATGGCTTTACAACGTCAAGAAGCGCCGGCGACGCGGATTGGCAGAAGAGAGAGTTTATTGCAGAAGGCGGCACCTGGACACAAAGTTGCTTGTAGCATTTGGAACAGAAGTTTCCGTATTCGGGAGTGCCGAAAAAACCGCAGTTATTGGCGCAGAGCTTGGGCTCTGACGTGGGGTAGCTGGTGCCGTTAGTATGTTGAGAAGAACTCATGATTTTCGATCGATCAATTCTGTGGTTTTTCTCTAACGGGATTATGTATTGTGAAAGCGTGGAGAATTGTGACATATATAAAGACCGCGATTACCTTTTAATATAATACAGATTTGATAAGTTTTGCAATCTGGATTAAAAGATCACGTCAATATGTGTACTCATATCTTATTTTGATTAATCAATCAATAACTGCCCCGTATTTATTTATATGAAATATATATGATACCATATCTATGATTTATAAAAATATAGGTTTACTTTTAAATATATTTCTTTTAGTTGTATTTCTTTTCTGGGGGAATAAGTTATCCCACATGTAATTTTTTTTAAAAATAAATTATTATTTTATCATTTTTTCCTTAATTTGATATTTTATAAGTATTACCTTAGGATATTCTTCAAAAATATATTTAGTGATTAAGCTAAAATAAGATTACTATTATATTATTTTATATTGATTGTTTGGTGTTGAAGATGTTTTTTTTATTTATCTTATCCTTACCTTTGTATATATGAAGAGTAGTTCTGATACAGAAAAGAGTAGATTTGAAAAATAATACCGTTAAAGTGAGATCAATTTAACGGTATTATTTTTCAAATCTACTCTTTTCTGTATCAGAACTACTCTTCATATATACAAAGGTAA
>Ga0099822_1006940_pt1 | contig 14701 bp, 6 predicted proteins | sample CowpeawhiteBW_FD_76839 | JGI IMG/M metagenome (GOLD analysis project Ga0099822, IMG submission 76839) | Root nodule microbial communities of legume samples collected from California USA - Cow pea white BW | ecosystem: Host-associated > Plants > Roots > Nodule | place: USA: California | collected...
AATATATATATATATATATATATATATATATATATATATATATATATTAAAAGTAACTACAATTAAAAAAAATAGTAAATATGTATGAAAAAAATAATTAGAAAAATAATTTACTTTATTAATGGCTTAGATAAATTATTTTATAAACTTTTATATTTTTATTATGGATAATATTTTATTGTAAATAAATAGTTAAACAAGTTTCAAAATATAATAAAAAAAAATCAGGTCAAAAAACAATTATAAACCTAAAGAATAAAATAATAAGGAGTTGCATACACCAATAATAAGAATATGAATTATACATTTTTTTTTCCTTTTAATGCAAATACCCAACTCAACACGAATCACTGAATTCCTTATTCCTATTATTTATTAATGGTATAAAAGAAGCATACTATTGTGAGTACTATACAGTGATGATGTTGAAAAGTAAAGAATAAGAGATGAGAAATTTGTTTGTTTTTAGTTGTTTTATATAGTTGGATTTTGTAAGGTGGTTGCAAGTTCTCAACTTCTACTCCAAAGTCAAGACTTAAAAGGGGTCAAAGTTTTTCTAAAAGGGGCCAACTTGGATACCTTAATTTTTTTCATTAGTTTAAATGTTAAAATTATTAAATAATACACAAACTGATTCAGACTCTTATTATTATTATTTTTTTGTGAGAAATAAAAGTCTTTTGGAACAAACACAAACACAGTCAAACCAAACTTCTCTCCGTCTTTAATTATATGTCGCCGGTTTTCTTGTACATTATTATAAGAATAGTAACTAGAAATCAATAAATTAAATATAATTATTAAAATGTTAAAAAAACAGTATATATTAATTACATTAAATGTTTTATTAACTGAATAAATTTTAAAATTGTACAACCCTGATTATTTCTTCTTCTTTTTTCGTTGTAAACGCATTCCTTATTAGTTATTTCACTATTTACACTAGCCAAACAATAAAAAGAATATAAATCTTAAATGAACATTATGAACATTATAAAAATCAAAAAGTATATCGTATAAAACAGTAAAAAAAAAGTTCACTGCAGTCGCTATACATATAGTATTCATGTCTAAATATACTTATAGTTTCCATATCAAATAAAAGTTTCATTGGTTTAGTCCCTGTAGCTTTTTATTTTTATCCTTATAAAACTTTATTTTACAACTTCAATGTTTATCACTTTTAATTAGAAACATATTACTCATTTACTAAAAAATAACTTTGATTCTTAAAAAAGTGAAACTTAACTTAACTAGGTGAATTTCATCTGTTTTACCTGATAGATAATATATTTTTGACATTTATAGGACAACATCCAAAGTAGGACAAACACTAAACTGGCTCAATGTTACACTTATTAAATATAAATAGAAAATATTCATGACAGGAAAATTTTTAATTAGAAATCAATTTTAAAAATAAAAAATAGTTAGTTATTGTATTGATTAATTTAGATACTAATTTATAAAATTAGAAACTATTAATTATTAAAATAGCCAATATTATAAATACAAAATTATAATTAGTCACTAATTAATTAGAGACTAATTTAGGAACTAATTTATTTTGGTAGCCAAAACTTAGGTAATTAATTTTTAGTGAATAACTTCTTTTAGTAGTTAAAACTATGATAGCTAATTTTAAAGACCAATTTAATGATTAATTATAATTTTTTATTTATAACAATAATTATTTTAGTAATCAATAACTATTAATTTTGTAAAATTGATATGTAAATTAGTCACCTGATTACTAATAATTATTAGTCATTAAAGTTAATTATTACTTAGAAATTTCTTGTAGTGACCAATTATGATTATATTTAGATAATTTGAAATGTTTTTATATTTTTTTCTTGTTGAATTTTGGTATGGTTAAAAAAAAGGTTAAATATGTTTTTAATTTTTAAACAATAAAATTAAAATTTGTTTCTATTTTAAAATTTGATACAGTTTAGTCATATTGTTAAATTAAAAATGGTTAAATGTCTTGTTTATCACATGACAAAATTTAATATTATTAAATTAAAAAAACTATATTAATTAATTTTTAAATTTAAGAATTAAAATATATCCAAATTTGAATGAAAGACAAAATTCAAGTTTACGGAATCCAAATATATCTAACTTTAAAAAGACAATATTTTGTTGCAAAAATAAATGAAAGGAAAAGAGGTGTGTTTAAAAAACATGGAAAAGTCAATTTTTAAATAAATTAAAATTATAAAACCTTAATTTTACACAATAAGACATTAAGACAAATGATGGAGATTTTTAAACAACCGATAAAAGAAATCATGAACTTAATAAACTTTTAATTATTTTATCATAAATTTATTGTCACTCACCTATTCTTTCTCCATCAACTAAATTATTGAGGATTATCTCTAATTCACCTTATTGGCCTATTCTATAATTGGCCAAGTTAGTCCTAATTAACTACATTACACACTCTTCCTAAAAAATCACATAAATCAGGAGCTTATCTTCTTCACCTTTTGGTTTCTCAAACTAAAATAGTAAATGGAGTTATCTATAATTCGATTACTACAAGAAAAAAAAAACATTTTGGGAATAATAACATGTAATAAGAAAAGGATCTTAATTTTGTTTTGTCTTATTTTAAATGAAAACCAAAAAAAAGTATATTTTTAGAGGGTTTTTTGCAACCACTATAATAATTTATAAGTTAATTTGATGGTTCGTAAACTGGTATGAGAGAAAAAAATTGTGTCTAAACAAACTTTCCATAATTTCTAAATTGTTTTCACGCACTACTCCAACTAGCATTTTAACTTATAAGTTAATCACTTTAATATGTTTTTTTTTTTCGGCTTACATATTCTCTTGAATTATTTTAATAGGATTCTAATTCTTAAGACTATTTTCTTCAAATTCAAAATTTTAGTTAATTTTGCATATACGTTTAGTCTTGTAATTTACTTAAAAAGGAATTATTTTAGTCCTTGAAAAAAAAAATTACCCCTAAATTTCTTGTTTACCTTGTTTCCGTCATGAAAAATTATCAATGATGGTTGACATGGTAACGGTCTAAAGTCAGAAAGTGGGAATTATAATACTTATAAGTTAAATATTTTTTTATCCACAAATTTATATATTGAAATTTACGTCCTTTTAAACTTTAATATATTTTATTTTTTAAATTTAAAAGATAATAAATATAATCTTTTTAATTTAAGATATTAATTGTTTTAACATATTAAATGATATTTTAAATTAATATTTAATGTTAATTTAAAACATGTTTGACATGTAAATAAAGTTAATATTGTTAGGTTAAAATAATTACATTCATTTATTTGTTAAAATTTTACAACTAAATATGTATTAAAATTTAAAATATAAGATAAATTTCAATTTCACATTAAAATTTTTAAATTTAAAGATTAAAAATATATTTAATCCTAATTATAAAAACAAAAATGTAACAAAACTATCCTGAAGATGAAAATATTTAAATCTACTAAATATTAATAAAAAATAAAGGCAGAAATACATAGCATATTATATTATATTATATTATATATATATATATATTTATTGTAACATCTCATTTAATAGTCTAAAATCATTAAATAAAACATTTCATATTTGATGATCACAAAGCATATAATACTAAAATGTACCAATTATATTACAGTCATCCATAAAATAAGCTAAAATACAATTTTATACATAACCTTCTAAAAGCTTAGAGTTTTTCAAAAAGATGTATATGTACACAAGAACTCTAGATGCTAACTAAACAATTGCATCATCCTCTCCTTGCACCAGTCTAGCTACAAGATCTTCATCTATTCACCCCAATCAAATTATCATTGCGAAAGAAACAAGAAAAGACAAACAAGACAAAGAGAAAATGATGAGAAGTTAATGTTATAAAAAGATTTAATCATTCAATAGTCTAACTACTTAAATCATACATAATTCAATTATCTTGTGTTATACTAAGATTCAATTATCTGAATACATACATTGATATTGGACCCCGGTAAGTTGTACACTTATGGTGGTATCCAATGCTTTGCAGAGGGTAGATATTACCACACACAAGGTTAGTTTGTGAACGTCTTTAGCCAAGGTAAAGCCCCTAGTCGAAAAGTGCATAAATGTCCACTCGTCCAACAACCAGATGGCTCGCCCAACGAGGCTTTAGGAGAAAAATCCTTTTAAAAATCGCTCAGCGAGGTCTTCTCGACCAGTGACTACAAAGTCAATAAACTCTCTAACTTTTGATTCGTTGTGTGAGTAGGTACTCAATTAATAACTCCTAAATCAATCAGTCCCTGACTTTAGATTCGCTCAACGAGTAAATTCTTGCTCAGCAATTTCTAATTCATTTGAGCCTTTGACTTTGGATTTATTAAGCAAGCTATCTCTCAACCATTGATTCTATATAATTCTGCAGAACATGATTCTGCATAATTATGCATTCCCAATCATTTCTAGCAATGGCGGACCATTAGAGGGATAGGGGGAGCCACGGCTCCCCCAAAATTTTTTGGATTTTTTTATATTTATTTATATATTTTTTAAATTATAATTATATATTATTTATATTAAGTTTATATTATGAAAAATAATAATAATAAATAAAATAACAAATGTAATGGAAACATTGATTTATAAAAAAAATTAGGATTTTATTTTTGTTATAAAATTTTTCTACCATGTAAGTTATTATGAAAGTGTGTGAGGGCGAAAAAAATATGAAGAGATAGATTGAAAACAAAGGTTGGAGAACACATAGATTGAGATTGAAATATACATTTATGTATGATCTCTCGCATATCAAGCTTAATATCTTATAATGATTTATGTATGTTAGATTTATGATTCTTCTTAGGATGTTTATCCCAGATTAGTATAAACCCTAATTATGATTTTAGGGGTTCTTTTATGAAATTGGTATGAACCCTACTTATAATTTTTTCCAAATTAGTATAATCTTTAATTATGAAATTTAGGGACTTTATGCCTATGGTAAATTTTGTAAAGTTTTGAATTTATACAGGAGAGATGATAAATTTATATTAGAAAGATTATAATAAAGAGTAAAAGAATTGTTTTTTTTTTGAAGGAGGAAAGTTTGTGATAAAGGTGAAAAAAAATTGCATCTACGTTAATTAAACTTGAGAAATTTCATGAGAACCAAAAATTCAAGACAATGAAAAACAAATCTCTAAAGTTCCTAGAGTTACATATAATGAATTTAAAAATTCATTAGAACACAATCCGGGAAAAGTATCTTCAAATTTCACAATACTCACCAAATAAAATTGATGAGGTACGAAGGGCTTATCTAAAATGGTATTCATTGTTTGGTATTATGATATAATAACGAATGATAGTCATATTTTTCTGAATTCTATTATTATGTGTGCTTGCTTTAAGTAGAAGAAATGAGAAAAGAAAATGAAGATCTTTTTTTAACTATATATATATATATATATAATATAATTTGGCACCCCCAAATTTTTTGTTCAAGTTCCGCCACTGATTTCTAGACAACTCAATAACCTTCACAGATGCCAAACACATATAATTTGAATCAACCACAAACAATAGTGTCAAGAACTATCAAATACAAGACCAATCCAAATGACATTTACATCTAACTATCTTAGGTTTAACACCTCAATTTCACACAATCATGTATCATTCCCATATCAAACACACCTACCATTCACAGTATCATCATACAATCTATCAATTCAATAAACACTTAAATTAGCTTCCCTTACATGTAAGATGACTCAAATCACTCAAGGAGTGTAAAATCTCCCTTCCAACTATTAGGACACACTATTGAACCTAAGCAAATATAATCAAGGAACATCATTAGAACCACTAGTCAGCAGAAATTCACATGAAAAACATAAAAATCAAATGCGAGCCAAGATTACTCACATGCAATGAGATTAACATCATATCAAAGAAAAGGCTGAAAATTAACTTACTTAATTTGAGAAATTGATCAGATAGGAGTGGAGAACTCGCCACAAGGATCACCCTAGTGGTTTCTGATCTTGAAAAAAGATGAACTCAAGAATGAGAAATCTAGAGAGAAGGGAGAGGCTCATAGAAAATATTTTTAGAGAGATTATGTATTTATATAATGAAACTCGTTTATAAAATTTATATTTATACTTTAACTTTTTAATATCAAAATAATTGAGTATTCATTATTTTAAACACTTTATCGATCTTAAAGTACCATTTATAGGTTCTCTCTCACACACAATATATATATATATATATATATATATATATATAATAGGTTAAAATACACATTTGGTCTCTATTTTCGTTCAATTGTGTCAATTCAATCCTAATATATTTTATTGTTTAATCATGTCATATTTTTTGTCAATTTTGTTCAGTTTGGTCTTTTGTTTGGCACGCCGTTTAAATAATTAACGGCAATGAATAATGACGATCACGTGTCACTTCGTGATTTTTTTTTTATTTTTTAATATTTTTTTAAAATTTTAGATTTTTATTTTTTTTTAAATTTTTGAAATAATGTCTACCTATCCACCAACAATATACTACCTGTCAGAGTTTATGTTTTATATTCAATTTGATCCCAATATTCATTATTTTTTCTTCAATTTAGTCTCAATTTATTTTTATAATGGAATAATGTTGTCCTTTTTCATATTAAAACTAAATTTAATTTTTATATAAAAATTATAAAATATTTTTATTACAATTAATTTAAAATTAGAACAATTTTAAAGAATAGATCTAATACCATTATCTAAAAACTTCAATTCGGATGAAAAATTATTTTTATTCCATATGATTGGTCTAACTCTGATTCACGTGAAAACCATTTCTTTAGGAAAATAAAAGCTAACTTGTCAAGATATACCATTTTATTACCAAAAAAATTCTCCTGTAATCATTTCAAGGAAAAAAATATATAAATTAAACTTTTTTTTGTCATGTCAATTTGACTACAACTCGGAAATAATATTTAATAAAAAATAATGATATTTTAATTTATTTTTTTTACTATTTTTAATTAATTACTTTAATATTTTTTAATTATTTATTTTGATTTTGATTTTTTAATAATATAATATGATAATCTAAAAATAATTGAAATGATAAGTTAAAAATAAATAAAAGAAATTGTTCTAATATATCATTATCTATTTAATAATAGCTTTGAAATATCTGGCCATTTTCTTTTGTTTTGAAATACCGTGTTTTCTCAAGTTGGTCAAATTGATTAGTCTTCTTTAAATATACATTGACTTGTTTGAGATGACGGTTTCAACACCTCAGCATGAACTGTGCACAACTACCACATATTTACCTCACCTATTCATGTATACCACACCAAATATGTAAATACAGAAGAAGAAGAAGAATAAGAAGTTATTTATTCAAAAGAAATAACGTGTTTTTCTCATTGCGAATTCTAAAATTCATAACACCGGTACTGAACCTGAACATGAAAGAACATCCTCTGTAATCTGTGTGAATAAAAAGTATAATCTGTATGACACTCATGTATATATAAAGTATTTACAAATTAAGAAAAGAAGAACTTATAAAAATAGTGAGATCAGGAAGAACTGAATTGGTAGGTGTATCTGTCCATTTTCCATGTAAAATTGATCGATCTCTGTAAATAACTAGTTGTTGAGGTTGTTGATTCCTTTGCTTGGTCCAGAAGGTGGCACTGGCCCTTTGGGAAGCATGTTGAGGACCAATGGCACGTGTTTCCCTCCGGCGAGCCTCGTCACCGGAAACGGCTGTTTCCCGGCGGCCCTCATGTGGGCACAGGCTGACACGCGTCCGGGAGTCTCTGGCAGCACCACCCTGACCACCCTGTCGCTGGGAAGCGCGAGGTTGACGGTGGGGTGAGTCGCTACGAGGCTGAAATAGTTATGACTGAAGGGCCTAGCAGATGATGAGGTGGATGATGTGAGAAGCAGAAACAACAGCAACATAGATGCAAGGTAACGGTGGTTAGCCTCTGGCTTTGTCATAGGTTTAAGAAAGAGAGGTTGAGAATATGAGAAATAGGAAAGTTTTTGTTTTGGATGTTAATTAATGTTTGTTGATCTATGAATGAGGTGAGAGGTATGAGATGTTTATATATGTTTGAGATAGAAGGAAAAGTGGTGGAAGTTGTTGGTATGAATGTAGGAATGGAGAAATGTGGGAGTTGACAAGGTCAAAAATCAGAACGTAGAACAGTGGCAGTTGATGATGTTGTTGTGTTGTGTGTGTTGGTGTGATTTTCTAAACCAGTCGGCGTGTTTCTCAGCAACTCTCTTCGTGTTACCTTAATGGACTAATTAATATTCTCTTGTCACTGCTTCTTTACCTATTTAATTGAGGTCGTCCAAAAATGTCAACTATGCTTTCAAAACAAATAGAAATGTAATTAACAGTTATTGATAGGAACACTTAATTTGTTCGGGTAAAGTAGTCTAGTCATTTAATATTATTGTTAATTTACTCTTTTATTCATTTTGTTCTCATGTCCATCAATAATTAATTTACTTTGTTTTCTTTTTCGATACCATTTTTTTATGATTTATAATTATTTTCTAAACTTATAAATAATTATTCAAGTTAATTATATTCAAAACTTAATTATAAAATTAAAAATATTATTGTTTATTTGTTCATATGTTTTTATTTTAATATAATATATATTTAGAAAGAGAAAAAGAACATAAACGAACACTAATAGTGCATAGTCATAGGTTTAATAAAACTATTTTTTTTTCTTAAAACAATATAAAGAATTTGCTAAAATTATTTTAAAAAATAATACTTAGAAATGGTTAGACCTTCGCTATTTTAAAAAATAATATAAAAAGAGGTCAAAGTCTTTATTAAGATAAAATTAATTTCTAATGTAACTTTAAGAAATAATAAACAGTACACCTTGTTAAACTGGAACTAACTTTAAAAAATAATATAACGAGAACGATAAGTTCTTGCTAAACTAAAGTTAATTTAAAAAAAGTTATAGAATAGATAAGACCGTTGTTCATAGATGAATTTTTTTAATTTGTTATATTTTAAAGTAAGTATAAGCTTAAAAGTGTTTAATTTTTAAAAAAAAAAACTATAAAAAGTTTGCTAAGGTAAAATATCACTTTAAATAATAATATATAGACATAGTTAGACCTTGTTAAACTAAATTAATCCAAAAATTAATATAAAGAAGGATAAAAACTATTGATAAGATAAAATTAATTTTTACAACAAAAAATTATTTTAAAAACAAAATAGATAGAGAGGATTAAAGCTAAAACTAATTTTAAAAAAATAAAAAAAAAAGGGCTAAGTCCGAACTAAGAGAAAATTAATTTTTAAGAAATTTAAAAAGAAGGTGAGCCCTTGCTCGTAAATTAAACTTTTATTTTTTTAAATTATTAAATGTTGTATATTGTGAGGTGAGCCATTCTAATTTCTGGTCACACTATTTTTTCCTTGCTAAATGAGCGTATTTAAGATAATGGAAATTTTTTGAAAAATATTAGAAATATAAGTTACAGTGATAAAAGAATATGTTGACTAACATTTTTTTAGTGTAAAAACTAAACTGTAATTAATTCCGGACATGTTTAAGTAGTGGGTTTAATTTGTTTTGCATCACTGATACCAAAATTAAATTTTGAATATAGTTAAGATAGAAGTGAATACGTAGTTTGGTCTTCCTTCCAAGTTCCAAGTCTGAATAGAGAATTCCAACGCAAATTTGGTTAGTGTGAGTCCGCGTAAACGGAGTCAAGTTCTCTTCTCCTTCACTTATGACATGTTTTCAAATTCCACATGGAACGTGCTTTAGTTTTTGTCCGACAAAATATCAAAATATCATTTGTTTACTAGGATTCGATACTTACAATTTGTCAACTTTGAAAAGCCTACGTTAGGTGTTAGGTGTGAAAGTCTCCACTAATTAGCATTTTGGTGCCATAGAATAATATTTCTGTTTTAGACCAGACAAAGATCTTCAACGAAACAAAATTAATATATATTAATATTAATAATGAATGGGATTTTAGATTTTCCTTCCGATAATAGTCAAACACTTGACCTTCAAAACCAAACCACACACATCCCTTGAAAGTTCCGTAATTTCATCGGAAAAAAACTGAAATAGGGACTTGGAATTCTTGGGCCACCAAATCAGGGGGAATGGGCGCAGTTGATAGTTTTTTTCTTTGTCGCATTACAGATCAAATTAACATTTAAAATAAAGTTTAGAGAAAGCTACTTCTATCTTTACCCAAAGAAAAACTATCACTTGGTCATTCATGAAAACCAGACTAATTAAAATGATAACCAAATAATTAAAGATTTATTCATATTGCAAAAATAACAGTGGTAGAAAAAAAATTACTCCTAGTTAAGGTTTTAGTGATAGTGTTTCACTCCACATGCACTTTGATAAAATCTAGAAAACGTTTTTGCAGTGGGCGATGGAAGCATTATAATAGGAGGAGACAGGGACGAAACTTCTGCTTTGATTCGCGAGCTGTATATATCAAACTATACTTATTTTACTATAACTGGACTATGCTTTTTTAACTATGTTTTAAATAAAATTTAAAATTTGAACTTAAATTTATATTTAACATATTTTTTTTCTTCAATTTAATTTGGTTTGTTACGGATTTAATGTCTAAAAAACTAATTTTTAAGATTTTTGTTTTCATTTTGAGGTGGATAATTGAGTCCATATTTTGAACCCTGGGTTTGTTGGGTAATAATAATAAATATTAAATACAGAATTGCCTTGCATCGCATCCACAACAACCGCGTTGATGCGAAGGCTCCCGTTTTTCTTCCGCTCCAAGTTTTGGAAATAAATGCCAATCCACCCACTTCATTTATAATAGTATTTTTTTTTTTAAACTAAGATAGTTTAGTGATTAAAAAGAAAAAAGAAAGAGTAAGGTTGTAAATTTAATTTCTCTTCCTAATAATTTAGAGAAATAAAATTAATTTAATAAGAATTTAGAAGAAAGGATAAAAAAAACTTGTAGGTTCAATTTTTTCATTAATAAAAACTAACGACTAATAATTATACGTGAAATATGTAACAAAACATTATGCCAATGGGGTGAGTTCAAAAATTAAAAAAAAAAAGTGACAAAAATCAGTGAAGAAATTCATTCAAAGGATTCGAAAAAGCCCCTAAACGAATGAAAGAGAAAAATTATTCAAAAAGAAAATAAAAATACGAAAATGAGTGACAAGATATTGTAAATAAGAAAAAGTTAGCATAAAAAATCATGCAAATGCATGGAAAATTGTAAGCTATTCAAATAAACAGAAAAAAGACACATAAATAGGCAAGAAAATAAGTAAGAAAAATTATTAAATTAGTAGGGGTGTGTATATATATCATTTTGAATTGACAAGAAGAAAATCATACGAGTAAATAATATAATAGGAGGAAGATTTAATTAACGTTTTTTTTTTAAATAATTTATTCGCATTGCTATTTTTATAGGTTTATTTCATACAAAAAAAATAATATAACAAATAAGCAATTTAGTTTTTGAAATTGTATCTTATTGAAATATTAATCTTTAAAACTGAAACAACTTAAATAAGTCAGTGAAAATTTTAAGATTATATCTAAGTATAAAAATTTGATATGTTTTCTAATTTTTATCTCTAAATATATTGTTCTAGTTTAAAGACCTAAAGTTAGATTTAAGTATAGCTAAAGTCTTAATAATTTCTTAATTTATAGAGTCAAAAATCCTTGAAATGAATAATTTATTACTAAAAACAAATATTTAATAGTATTTTCATAGCAACTTCATTACAATTCCCACCAAGAGAATAAAGCTAAAATAAGGATTACTTTTCGGAAAAGTGGTATATAATAAAAGAAAATCAAAGCTCATAGTATTACGTCCAAATATGATCCAATTATAAAGAAACTTATCCAAATTTAATTGGCTCTTTTGTATTCGGAAGGGGAAATTGCTTGAAATAAAATAACAGGTAAAATTTATAATATATATATATATCATTTACACTGTGTTTTTTTTGGATGTATTCACTGTATAAGAAAATTGGAAAACAAGAATTAAACGGTGAGTGACTTGTTCTTTTGGAGGTAATGAGAAGTAATAGAAAGCACATATTAAAAAGATTTGTGATAAATGCAATCCGACTAGAATAGGTAAGATTAGAGGGTGAAGATCGTAAATAACTTTTTTTTTTCTTTTCTTATTTTGTTTTTCTTAGACTATCTTTGTTCCTTCTTCAAGTCTATTATTTTTAATTATTTCTTTAATACACTTTTAAAAAAAATTATGTTCTCTTCAAATTTTGTATCATTGTGTATATTTTTCTCTGAACATTTTTTTTTCAAATATTTGTTAATTATTTAATTAAAGAGTGAAAAACGAACTTTTTAATTTCTTCTGGTCTTTAAAATTTGTTATGTTTTTGTTTATTTTATGTGTAAATATTATTCTTTTATTTTGAATTTTTTAGATAATTTTGATTTTAAAATTTTCGAATTTTATTTTGTTAAAAAATAAATATATGTACTTCTAGTCTTAATTTCTTATTAAAATTAAATAAAAAATATTATTTTATAATTTTAATAATATAGTTTAATTTAAAATTATATATTTTATATATTATTAAAATTACATAATAATATTTTCTCAATAATTTCATGAGTAAATTAAAATTAAAAATGTACATATTTGTTTATTTAAATAAATAAGTTTTAATAATAAAATTATCGAAACAATTAAAAATGAAAAATATTTTATATAAGAAATCAAAAACATTATTTTTTGGTTCATTAATTAAATTATTAGTAAACATCTACAAATTAAGAATATATAAATAATATATAATTGTATAAAATTTTAAGAAAAAAATATTAAAAACTATTAGATATATTAACAAACAATATCAATTAAAATATATCTTTATATCAACAAAACCAAAAATTAAATACTTCAAAAATGATTATTAAAAACAAAAAAAAATAGAGAACGCAAATAAACATTTAATAGGTAAATGTTAAATTTATTTTTATATCAAATATATTTTATTATTTATTTTTTATAAATAATTTTTTTATTATTTCAGATAATCAATAAAAATTAAATAAATTATTATACATCATTTATATAGTATTTTATATTTCTTTTAACATTGGGAACATTTTAGTAATCTAACTTTTTTATCTATTAATTTTTTTTAATATGTTACATCAGTTTAGTCACAAATTTTCACGAACTTTGCTCTCTAAATCATTCTAAAATCACCTCTTAATCCCTCGAAAGAAACAACATCAACTTCACACTCTAATCCTTCTGATTTCTTCCTCTCCCTCTCCTTCAAATTATTCCTCTCAAAAGAATACAATCTTAATCTTATTTGTGAGAACCTAGAAAATGGTTATAGGATAGTGGTGATTTTTGTAAAAATAGAACACTGCATTGAAATTGTGACCTCTTCTTTATATTGTTTCCTTCTCAGTTGTACTCTAAAATATGAATCTTCTTCATCCTATAAATCAAGCAACACTTACATGGAAACAACGGAAAAAACATCGCTTAAAATAGGAATGAGCAATAAATTTTTATTATTGGTTATATAGTGAGTTTTATTTATCTTAAACCTAGATAGCATAACAAACAGGTTGCCCAGTGGCGGATCTTGACCAAAATTATTTGGGGAGCCAAAATAATATACTTAAAATTTATATATTTAACATTACTGTCACTAATTCAAAAAAAAAAATAAATAGACAATTTAGTATAGTTATAACTATAAAAGAAACTACACATATGCGAAGAATTATCCATTATTTTTTTATATTCTTGAACTTATCAAATTATTCAATCATAACTAAATTTTTCAGTTTTTTTTTCAACATAAATAACCATATTATCTAGAAATATTCATTTTCCATTTTATTAATGTGCACATATCGATTCAAAAGTCATCACAAACATTTTATTTCATTGTTATGCCATGACCAACTATATTGTCCTGTTTTGATCTTCACTTCTCTTTTATCAATTTTAAAAAATGGATTTATTCTTTTTTTTTCATCAATATACCTATTTAAAAAATAAGTTTAAGACTAAAAAATAATTTATCATAATATAATAAAAAATTAAGAGACAACAAAAAATTATGATAATCAAGTCCACTTAAAAATTGTCTATAAAAAAATCACATAATACATTACTTACTCTTCTATATTCATAAAAAATAATATACAAAATGTCATGAGATAAAAAATAGTGCTAAATATTAAACAAGTATTTCACTATCAAGTGAGACAAATATTTTTCTTTAAAAATGGAAGAAAATATATAAAGAATGAGAACAAAAATAATGAGTTTCTATTTAACTTTTTTTTTTCTTTTGTAACAAAAGAAATTAGGTAAAAGTGAGAGATAACTACAACATATGAAAAACTCAAAACACAATAAGAAGAAAAAATAAAAATTATCTTAATGATTTTTTTGATTTATTATATTTGATTTTATATTTTTCTATTTATTAAAATTAAATATTATACTTTATAAAAGAAATAAAAATAATAATTAATTTAATTTTCATTAATTCTTCAATATAATACTATCTAATTTAAAAAGATACATTTAATTTAAATAATTTTAAAATATACATAATTTAAAAAAAA
>Ga0099822_1006945_pt1 | contig 14696 bp, 9 predicted proteins | sample CowpeawhiteBW_FD_76839 | JGI IMG/M metagenome (GOLD analysis project Ga0099822, IMG submission 76839) | Root nodule microbial communities of legume samples collected from California USA - Cow pea white BW | ecosystem: Host-associated > Plants > Roots > Nodule | place: USA: California | collected...
TAGGCTTAATTACCATTTTGGTCCCCTAATTTGTTGGGTTGGTTCATTTTGGTCCCCTTATTACTTTTTGGTTCAATTTGGTCCCTGCCCTTAAGTCTACGTTAACACCGCCTCCATACATGCCACGTGTCATTTTGTGAAATTTTCAATTTTTTTTAATTTTTTTTTAATTTTTTTTTAATTTTTTTTAATTTTTTTTAATTTTTTATTTTTAAAAATGCCACGTGTCACCTTATGGTTGTGACACGTGTCAATTTGAGATTTTTTATTTAAAAAAATATACTGTCACATGGCAGGTCACGATTGTGTCACGTGTCAAGCTAACATTGGTTGTTTTCAATTTAATCCCTCTATTTACAATTTTGATTCAATTTAGTCTTCCAATTTTTTAAAATGATTCAATTTTGTCCTCTCTAATTTGATACCAAATTAGTAACTAAGCTTAAATACAACTTATATATACATATTAAAATAATTTTATTATCTTTATATTAAATTACTCCATCTAACTATTCAAATTATTTTTTTTTTTACATGTATAGAAAATTTCAAGTGTAAAAAATTACAAGTGAAAAAATGTAAGAAATGAAAATAACATGAGTATTTAGGGAGTGATTTGATGTATAAATGGTAAAAACTTATTTTAACATAAATATATAAATTGTAATTAAGCTAAATTATTAATTTGGTCTCAATTTGGAGAGGACAAAATTGAATCATTTTAAAAAATTGGGAGACTAAATTGAATCAAAAATTCAAATAGAGGGACTAAATTGAAAACAATGAATGTTAGCTTGACACGTGACACAATCGTGACCTGCCACGTGGCAGTATTTGTTTTTTAAATAAAAAATCTCAAATTGACACATGTGACAACCATAAAGTGACACGTGGCAGTTTAATTTTTTTTAAAAAAAATAATTTTAAAAATTTTGAAAAAAAATTTAAAAAAAAAATTTAAATTCCATAAAATGACACGTGGCATGTACGGAGACAGTGTTAACGTTGACTTAACGGTATGGACCAAATTGAACCTTTTAAAAAATTAGAGGACCAAATTGAACCAAAAAATAATAAGGGGATCAAAATGAACCAACACAACAAATTAGGGGACCAAAATGATAATTAAGCCTATATATATATATATATATATATATATATATATATATATATATATATATATATATAGAGAGAGAGAGAGAGAGAGAGGAAGAGTGAGGGAGAGATAAGCATGAATTTGCAATGGGTTCCCACTCTTTAGATAACAACATTGACACTTTATAGTTATACTTGTTTGAGTGGAGAAGATGTTGCAATAATTTTCAGTTTTGATATCTTACATTACTTCTGATAATTTCCACATTTAAAAAGTACATAATGATTTCAATATTATCTATCGAAAGATATTATTGATATAATAAACATATTTTTGTTGAAAATGTTGGCTTTGTTTTTTATATTTGTGTGAATCAGTAGTTTAAAGAAAGGAGTTTTAAATGAAGTTTCAGGAGAGTGATGTAGCCTGAAGTCAAATCCTTGTGAAAAAGTTACTAGTACAAGATGGTGCAGAAGAAAGAAAATGTTTGTTTCTTTGAGCAAACGATAGCAGTTAGAGTGCGACTTCATGATGAATATTTTAGCCCTGTCATTATCAAATAACTTACTATTACATTCAATAATTTTGTATATTCACCATCAAGTCAAATGGCTTTTTGACATGGGTTGTTCTGATTTTGTACAATTTTCAATGAGTTATGTACAATTTTCAATGAGTGGGGCTTTTTATTTCTCTTACAATGGTTGGTGCAATTAATTGGGGTTTGGAAGCTTTTGAATTTTGTCATATAAATATTTTTTTCATGGTTAGAGAAAAGCCCATGGGTTGGCCTTGGCCCACGGGGCTTTTGTGAGCTTTTTGGCCCTATGGGCTTTTTGGCCCTGTGGACTATTTTGGCCCCAGCCCACGTGGGCCAAGGCCAAGCCTTGTGGGTTGGACTAAATTGACAGCTCTAGGAGAAGATATGAAGATTATATTGAAGATCTTATCAAATTACAAGTCTTTATGTTACAATGGTAATATATGAATTAGCGTGAAAATCGAAGAAGAAATCCAAAAGATTATATTGAAGATCTTATCAAATTATAAGCCTGTTACAATGGTAATATATGAACTAAAGCATGAAAATCGAAGAAGAAATCCAAAGAAGGAAAGAAAGAATAATTGAAGACAAGAACTAAAGTGAAATAATGTTGACCAAACAAGTCAACTTAAAAGTGTCAAAAGCATTGGACTTTTACAAAGGAGTAGATGAGTTAGAACAAGCATCAAACAAAAAGGTCATCAAATGTATTCCACAATGCACACCGATAGTAAATCCCTAGCCAAGGGACCAACCACAAGAGTCACAACCATGACCAAACACATATAAGAAGATTGGGTTTCTATTGATATCAATGAGCCTAAACTCTTATAAACTCTTATTTCTTGGGACAATAGTTTATTATAATTAGTATAGTAGGTTTCTTTTGAGTCTTGTATTATAGACCAAGTAATAAGCTGGGACTAGTGTGTGTAAAAAATATGTAATCTTTCTCTCTTTCTATTTCTCTTTTATTTTATTAATTATTTCATAAGTGTTTCTTTATGCAATCTGTATCCATTTTTTATTTCATAATCGATTACATTCAATTTTTATTCAATCTTCTTATAAGAATCATTTTTAAAATTAGTTTGAGAAAGATTAGTCTTTTCAAAACCCATTTTCTGTCTCTTGATTTAATTTAATATTATATTCTTTTCTAATATGAGACACCTCTCTCCATAAAAATTTAAAATTCAATTTAAAATTATATTTAAACATTATGTGACACCTATCTCAATCAAAGTTCAAAATTCAATTTAGAATTCTATTTAAATATTGGGAATTTATGTAACTCATATCTATCATTCCTTTATATTATTAATGCAACTGCCATTTAATTATATTTGTGGTCAAAGTTACAATTTTTTTATTATCATAAAGTTTGAAGTGTGTAGCCTTCCTCTATGAATATATACATAAATTTGTCTCATCATTAAATTTTCATGTCACTTTTCAAGACGTGGATATGAAAGATAAATTTGGAGAAAAATTGAAGAAAAATGAGATGATTGGTTTAGTAGAAAGCTAGTACGTATAAATAGAAAATGTATTTGTATATGTGATTAATTTATTGAATTAATAAAAGTTGATTAGTTTTTTTTTTTAATGTAAAGTCAAAATTGTACTTTGTATATATTTTAAAGTATAAAAATATTATTTATCAATTGACAATAATACTTAAAAAACAAAATAAATACCTTGATGTAAAATAGTAATTGAAGCACCATAGTCACAAATCCCAACATTTTATCTTCATCTCACAATTTTCTCACTCCAAATGCACTCAAAACTCAAAACTCCTGAATAGTAACTTTGCTATATCAAACACACCATTAATGTGTGGCTCACAATGTGGTTTTACAAATTTTTTCTATGTTTTCTCTGTTTCTCTTTCGTGTGGACAATCAAAATCAAAAGGTGGCTCTTACTTCTTTCTTTTCTTATAAAAAGAGAAAAGATTGCTATCATGAGGAAAAGCTCTTGCTTATGTGACCACAGATTCCAAATAACAGTTCTTAATTTATTTGAGAATCATGTCACAGACAACTCTGTCTCTACAACATTATGCAAAAGAATTCTTGAAAAAGAAAAATCCTTTCAAGAGAACTATATACAGAAACAACCAAATAGATTGGAGTGCAAAACTTCTTCATCTCTTTGGCTGGGAATCACAAATGAACAAATAACAAATGCATTGAATCTTGTTCAAAGTTTGGAAGCTCCAACTCTTTATCTCACACCAAAAACAGTCACAAATGCCTGCAAAGAAATGCTCGAAGCTAATTTCATACACTCTTTGAATGCACACAAAAACATTATATATCTGCATGCATATAGAGAACATGAATTTACCCATTAAGCTCTGAAAACTTCTTCCCTTGCTGATTTGAGCATTATGCTAGAAGCATTAATTTGGTCTGGGAAAAAGAGTGACAATTTGATGAATGAATTGTAATTTCAGACAGTACATAAATACACAGATTGATAATGTTTATTATGCTTACCAGAGGATGTTCTTTGTACGAAAAAGCATGCCCCAATAATAATGTAGCACAGGAAGAGCACAAGGCCTTTCATGTAATGAGAAGTTCCATCCTACAATGGAAGAAATACTCGATCAATCTTTCTGTTGTACCAACATAAATTATAATTTAGGGTTAAATATGTTTTCAATCTCTAAACTTTAACATAAAATTAGAATTAGTGTATATCTCAAATTTGTAAAATTAGTATACCTGTAATGTGAAAGCTGTGGTTATTATTGCCAAAGCAAGTGAACCTGTTTCTAAGAGGTTGAAGGTGAGGTCCATTTGAATTCCCAGAATCCAAGCAACAATCACACAAAGGGGAACCTACATTGTAATAACACTTGCTTAATGAAAATTTTTATTCATCCAACTAAACATTCACTATTTTCAAGGTGAATGCTTACCACAAACATGCTAATTTGAGTTGCAGAACCCAGACAAACACCCAAAGAAATGTCCTGCAGCACCATCATTATGTTAGTCTCAGGAAATTAAACACATAAGAATGTGCACAAATGATTTGAATCATATTTCAGGCAAGCAATTTATGTAATAAATGAAAAGTATCAGAATTTCATAAAACTTGATACCAGTTTGTTCTTGAAAGCAAATATGATTGCTCCAGCATGTTCTGCTGCATTACCAACTATTGGAAGCAAGATTATGCTGAGGAAGCTAACAGATATACCCCATGAATTAGATGCATCCTGTTCAATTTCACATATTTTTTTCATCACTATCAGCTGATAGTATAACAGATTATGATATACACAGACTCCAAAACAGTCATAAGAAAACACAGTCACATTAATCACAGGTGGTCATAGATGATAAATACTTTAAAAAGAGTAGCTAAGATAATTTGTTATTGATTTGCAATTTGTAAAATAAACTGAGAAAGAAAAAGAAGTCAATTACCTGAATTGTTTCCACCACATATTCAGACAGCACTGCAATAATCACAGTGATCCCCACCAGCCAAACACACCCACTCCAGAATCCTATCACTGCTTCATCTGAATCAGTGTCACCCTCTTCTTCATTTTGCTGCAAGATGCATGATGACAACTACTATTTACACATTGACATGAAGAAGAATCATCATTAGCCTCATCATTTCAAAATCAAAGAAAGCTTACATCGTGGTCTTCAAATAGTGTTCTGTGAGTCCAAAGCTGGAACACAAGGTAGGCAAAATATGCTATCACCATGATAATGCTAGCAGCTCTTGACAACTGCAGAGATGATTCTGCAGTGACACCTTCTGAGGCACCAGCATAATGGAACAACATTGGCAGCAAGTGGCAATGCAATGCCACAAACAGCATAAGCAAGTTCATATCTGCTTGTCTCTGCAAGAAAATTTGCAAAACATTCAACACTCTAATTAACACTAGTCATTATTACTTCACCTCAAAATAAGATAGGCAATTCATGAACAAAAGTTTGGCTTAGTGGGTGATTTAGTGCCAATATTTGAAGATTTCAAGAGTTTATTCAATGTGATTCTTAACCTTCTTTTTCTTTTTCATTTTCTATTTTATTTAAAAGTAGTCAAAATTGTCTCTTCTATATTAAATTGATGTTGACACCTTTTTAAAAAAATGACGAAGTGTAATAACTTTTGACTTTTTCAATCTTTCACTATATTTTTTTTACTCATCGTAACACCATAGGCGCTATGAGTAGAAAGAGGTGCTATGAGTAGAGAATGAAAAAGTGAGAGAGTGAAAGTTTGAAAAAACTTAAAATCACTCCTGTAATAATCTATCGACCAATGTTAACATCAATTTAATACGTTGACTCCTTTCAAATAAAATAGAAACTAAATTCAAATCAAAATTCAAGAAATTACATCCAATAAGATCCTCAAATATTGTAAAAGAAAAAAAACCTATTAAACCTAAATTTTTTTAATGGATTGAAGGGTCTTACTCTATCATATTTCTGTTCCTGTCTAAGGTTTACAAGGCCTCCACAGAATAGAGAGGTTCCAAGAACCAGAAGAAGATTAGAAATTACAGAACCCAGAAGAGAATATTTGACCAAAGCAATGTTATTATGGCTAAGGGCAAAAATTGCTATAATGAGCTCTGTACTATTCCCACATGTTGCATTCATAAGTCCTCCCACTGTAGAAAAAGAAACACAATAAGACTTAAATATCATGACAATCAATTATATAGTCTTGCATTTTATTATTGGAAAAATATTAGTTAGAAAAGATCAATAATGTATGAAAAAAACAAAGAAATAAGAAACATTGTAATTTTTTTTTTATGATAATAAAGTGAAATTCATATTTAGTCTAAATTAAAGAAAACATAACAGTACACTGACAGTGGAAAACTTGAAAAGAAAGAACATGTTCTAGTAGAACATACAATTATGGATACTCCCAACGTACCTGTGGGACCAGTGTAGCAAGCAATTTGTCTGCAAATTTTGAAGTACCAAATACCAAGGTAACAAATGGAAGAAGAAGAATCAGTAAACAAACATAAAAGGGTAAAGGAAAAATTTACAGAATAATAAAAAATGATTAATGTAGAATCCAGCTATAAACAAAAAGAATGGAACAATCATGTCATGATTTTCTTACTCTGTCAAGAAACTGAGTCTTTCTGCAAGTGGGGTAAGCCCCAATAAGCTCAATGCGAAAACCCATGGCTGTAAGAAACAAAAAGAAAGTGATTATTATTAGATAATCCAACCACTGAATACTACACTTTTCTAAAAAAAGAAAAAGAAATTATGCATTTGTATATATTATCACCACATAGATACTTTAATTATTTTTCTCCCTCTAACGAAAAAGTACTATAATTATTAAAAGTGGTAAGAGAAAACTTTTAGAGTAAATATATATGTATATACATAAAGCTTAATAAAAAAGTATTAAAGGATTAACTTGTTAAAATCTTCCAAATTATAATATAAATTATTTTTAAAGTGACATACATAAGGACAACTGTCATTTTCTATCCATGATTTGGATAAAACGGAATCATAGTTCAAAAAATATATACATAAATGGTTTCATAGAAGAATTTAATTAAAAATGACATATAGCACAGATAAAGAATAAGAAAAGAGGAAAATTGAAAAAAAGAAGGAAGGAAAATGAGTGATAAAGATGCATTATTGGAATAAAAAGTAAAAAGGAGATTTGACTTGTACTAAAGAATATCTTCAATCCATGTGTCCTGTAACATTTTAACTTCTGTACTTGCTTTTGTACCCACCAGACAAGAATTTGTAGATTCTATGGGTCAATTTATGACACTAGAATTATCTTTAACCCTTTTAATTTATCAACAAAAAAAAAAAAAACTTCATAAAACTCAACTAAATTATATGAAATGTAATGATGTAATGATTCAAGAATACACACTGATTGATTCACATTCTACATTAAAAGAATGAAGGGTAGAAATAATCAGTGTTCATTTCCATTCATGCATTACTTTCTTTTCAAACCATACATAAGACAGAAGAAGAAAGGGTTGAAAAGAGAAATGTTGGAAGATCATGCTAATTTCATAGGAAACATTCAATATTGTTCAGTTACACATATGATAATCATATGATAAGAACTCAAACTTATCAGGTGAAAAATGGTGTGAAAATCCAGAAAAACCAGAAGAGAACTCACTCTTCCAAATCCATAGCATTGAGCAACAATGGCAATTGGAACAGCTGGGAAGAGAATAGAGAGTTTGGTTCCCAAAACAACCTCTTGAATGTTCACCAACATGTCTTTTAGAGGACCACAACTAATCTTAGACACAAGAGTTAGGTCGGATTTTTTTCGCAGTGAAGAAGATGACATGTTATGTGCTGTTCTTCCATGTCTCATCTCCTTGTTCAACAACCCCTTCATGTTTGCACCACCACCATTCTCCATCACCTCCATTTTCAACACCTGAAAACTTTGGACTTCTAAATTACAAGAAAATTATAAATTTGACTAATAAAAAATCTTTTATGGGAAGACAAGGTGGCACCTAACCGAATGAGTGAATGAAGGTGTGTGATGATAGCAAGCCACAACAGAAGAGAAATATTATAAATAAGCATGTAGGGTTGTCAGCACAGCAGGTTAGTGCAATTTCCGCGAAGCTTCCTCTTTTATTTTTTTTATTTTTTATATATTTATATTTTAAGGAAAGAAAGAAATGTAATAACTAAATTCATTGTTAATCTTTTAATATTGGAATAAAGAATTTGTTACACGTGTGCTTATTAATTGGTTAACAAAGTTTCCATATATTAATCCCTATGAGTTTTAGGTATCGGCATATAGTATGTATAGTGAGAACTTTGTTATGACTGCAGCTTTGTTAGTTTTTTCTATATGTCATTTTCATTTCCATTGTTTCATTTTCTTTGAATATTATAAGTTATTAATACGTAGAAATTTCATATTGTGAATAGTAATCAAACTTTTATTTTCATTTAACCTACTTAAATATTTATAATAATATATATTATTATAAGAGATATTCACATATTGCATATTATGATAGTATTTTATTATTATGTCTACCTTTTTATTAGGTTTGTTTTTGCAATATTTTTTTTTTAACTTTTATAATTTAGACTATTGAATTTTACTATTGTGTGTATTTTTCTTAATTTAACAGTATTATTTATTTTGTATTTTCTTCATATGATTTGCATTCATTATCGTGTATTTTATTATATTTTATTATTTTATCTTCTCAAAAATTTATAATTTATTGCATTAATGTATTTATTACTTTTATCTTTTAAAAATTTATTAATTTTCATGTCGTTTTCACCTCACTGGTTATTCGTCATGTCAACATCTTTTAACTAAAAAAAAACATATATACAATTGTCTAGGTTTTTAAAAAAAAAATTAAAAAAATATATCTGACTAAAAATATATATATATTCAGTCAAGAACCAATTAAGAGAGAAGATAGTTTGTTGTTAATAACCCATTTAGCTACTACTTTTAAAATATTTACAGTTTAATCTACACTTATTTTAATCTCTATGGTTAAACTATTTTTATCTATTTTCATCTTTAAAAATAATTTTTAATTTATTTTAGCTCTTATATCTAAATTCATAAAAGAAAATAATTTTTTATTTTAGTCTCTATCATTTCATTATAAAATAAGTAATATATATTTAAATTATTAATATAATTAATTTTCATTTTACGAATGTTGATGATTTAATCTATTAAAAACAAATGCCTTTGGATTAAATAGTGCACTTTACACTTTAGTCTATTTTTAAAAAAAATGTTATATATTATTATAAAAAATACTTGTCCACAAAATGTGTCAATTTTATTGAAAAAAACATATGATTTGTTATGTGAACATCACAATTTAATGTAAACATAAATTTGTACAGATTTGACGATGTGATACATGAAAAAAGTGAACCATAATTATAAAATGGGTTTGATATAAAACTATTTCCGACACTATGTGAAAATAAATACATATGTAGCTTTTTTTTTTCTTTCTTTAGAAGTATTTTTTTTTTCTGCTGATGTGCTGAAAAATAGATTTTTTTTCTGCTCATCACCTAAAATAATTGTTTGAATAGTTTACTTGACAACCACATGTTCACTTAATGAATCATGAATCATACAATTTTATTAAATTTATTTTATTAATTTTAAATAAAAAGGTAGACATAGGAAATAGGTAAAATACTACAGTAAAGTAAAATAATAAATGGGTAAAAAAGTAATCCAATAAGTTATTATTTTTTAAAATATTTGTGTATGTGTAGTCTTTTCATATTATAGTGATCTTCTAACCTCTAAATTTTGTATTGAGTATCTATTACGCACATGCCTTACTCTACCTGAAAGCACAAAAATGTACTTCTTCTGACTGGCAGGTTTAAGGTATACGCACATGTATCATTAAAGAAAAAATCAAATGAATATGTTAATGCTTTATTGAATAAATAAGAAAAAAGAAAATAAAAGTAAATAAAAGAAAAAATATATATAAGAAATACAGTAAAACAAAAAATTATTTAACTAAAAACTTTATAACTTATATTTTTAATATTATTTTATTTAAATTTTTATTATTATTATTATTATAAAAATTAAGATTTTAAAAAAAAATCTCTAAAGGTTCGAGAGTTACATTTGTTAAATACATGTCATTTATCTTTATTTATGAATACTAGAATCCTCAATTGCATATTAATATTCAGACTAACTTTTCAATTTTTATGTTCTGAATAATTATATTAAGTATGCCGCACTAAATAGTATATAATTTGTCATAAATAAATTAAAATATTCATCCTCAGATGATTTATTATACATACTGCAATAACTTAATACACAAACCACATTTGAAATGATGTTTTAATTTAAATCATCAAGGAAATTAGAATATTTTATTTTCACTATAATACTATAACAAAATATATCTCACCACATAGTTTTAAAGATAATTATAAACATGAACAAACACACTAATGTCATATATGTTCACATATAAATACACATCAATAAATAATTATCTTATTTTACTGTTTTCACCTAGAATGTTAAGACTAGACATAAACTTTAATTAAATGAAATAAATCGTATAATATAAATGTGACTTAAAAATAATTTAAAATTATATAATTTTACCACTTTCACTTAAAATATTAATACTATTCATAGGCGGATTTGTGATTTAATGAACAAAATCTAACAGTAATCTAAAATGTCATAGATAGTTAATTGTCAATAAGACTTGAATAAAAATTAATTAATTATCTGAATAAGATAGTTAAAAATAAAAAACTATTTAAAATTAATTCATTTTATTTTAAATTAATAAAATATAATCATACGATAACTTGAACTGTAAGAACTATAAGTATAAGACTAAATAACCATATCTTAAAAGATTTTAAACACTTTAATTTTGAAAACTAAAATCGAGTCCTATAATTATAACAACTTTAATTTTTAATTATTTTTAATATTTTTTGTGTGTTCCATTAGAATCATATTCATGAATTCATTTTTAATAGTCATATTTTGCTGTCAAACTTATAAACACAGTCATAAACTAATACAAACAATTTATGTTAAAAATCACTAAAATACACTACTACAAATTCTCATATTACATATTCTCATATTACATGGAAATTTTTTTGTAAATTTGTTAAAAATATTTGCAAGAAAAGACTTTTTACTGCTATTTTTTCTAAGAATTTTAATTGATAGATAATTCCTTCGTGGCTAATTATTTCCTACAAAATTATAAAATTCGCAAGTATTTCTTACAAAATTTGTTGTAAAAAGTGTTTTATACAAAATATTTTACAAAAAAATTGGCAGCAATTTCCTGCAAATCTTTTTTTCATAACAAAATTTATAAGTATTTTCTAAAAAAAAAATTTCAAATCTTTTTTTTAGTAGTGATACAAATATTTAAGACATAGAGAAAGAAAAATTAATATATTATGCCACCAAATGAAAAGGGAAAAGAATTAAAACGGTGGCAGCAGAATTGTTGCACCACGTGGACAAGGACATATAAGATACGAAAGATTTAAGTGCAAACTAATATCAAATTCGTGTGTACGCATGGTCCTTTTTTGTTTTTGTGGGTATTTTGTTTAAATATCATATATTATATTAATATATTATATTAGTAAAAAATTAAATTAAAATATTGTTATTATCGGTATAATTTATATAGATTTGTAATTATATCATTTATATTTTGGTTAATTAGATAATTTTTTTCATTATCTAATTATTCAAGACTATTGTTTAAGTTCATTATATATTGATATAATTCATAGTTAAATAATACATACTTTATAGTTATACTTAATTTATATTGAAATGTTGAAATGATTACATTTGACAATAAATCTAAAGGGTGTGGTTTTGGCGGCAAAGTATACTAATCAGGTGTCTTGTGAACTTTTGTTCCGTGCATATGTACGTATCGTTGTTAAAATAAAGTATTGGTATATTGTGAACTTTTGTCCAGTGCAAAAGTATTATCCACATATAAATAATTAATTTAAAGAAAAATGGAAAACTGCAAACATATTGTGAGATGATATAGTCCCTTTTAAAAGTTAGAGTAATTGAAATTGATGTTAAAATTTTTAAACAAAAATACATGTAGATGTTGTTATCAACGTAAACATTGAATTTATAATAAAAGTTAAACATAATACAATAAATATGAAAGTATTACAGTAATTAGTTTTGTTTTTAATATTCAATGAATAATAATAGATAAAATAAAAAAATAAAAGTATATCTATAACATCTATAATATAATATATAAAGAGGATATCCTTTTTTGTGTCCACATTTCGTTATTCCAGTTTTACCTTAATATTATTTTAAAAATTATAACCTTTTATATATAACAATATATAAAGAGGAGATTGGTGCATACGCACTGGTATTTAAATATGATATTAACAGTGCAATGATGAATGTGGATTCTAGAACCTATTCATGACGCAAATAATAAGAAAAAAATTGATTATTAAAAAATTATTATTACGAATAGATTTAAAAATATCTTTGTTGGAAGTTGTGTTTTCATGAGTTGGAATACGCTCAAATTTAGTAATTTAGTAATACAAAGATATTTGCATTATTTCTTAAGCAGTCATAACTGTCACATTATAGTAGAATACGTTTATTTGCAATGCAATCAAAACAATTACAATCATGGAATATGAAACCAATTATGAGTCATTAATGTAAATTATTTAATAAATATTTATTAATGAATTGGTAAATGTAAACAATTTTAATCTTGGAATATGAAACCATTTATTGAATTTGTAATAATATATTAATTACTTGATTTATAAAAATTATTTTATTTGGAATATGTTTATAAAAAAGAGAAGATTGGTAAGAGATGAAGAACAAGATTGTTAAAATTTGATTGCTAATGAAGAAGTAGAAGATTGATAATCATTACGAGTATATATATATAATATAAAGAGAGTAAGATCATGATAGTTATTCCAAAAGTCACAACTGTATATCATGATGGTTCCAATTTATTGCATATCCTTAGGAACAAAAAAATTTCATTAAATATTATATATAAAAGCAAAATTGATATGACTAACTAATTAAATATATCAAATCAAGTATATATTCATAAATATAAAATCACTATATTAAATTAAATTTATACATAAAATAATTATTAATTAATAATAAAATGAAATATTTTTCAAAGACAACTATGATTTAGAAGAAGTCCAGAGTCAAGACCATAATGCTAGTAAAAAAATGTTGTTTAATTGTTTAATCGCGTAAAAGAAAAGTTTTGGCCTTTTTCGTTGTAACACCCCATTTAATTTAATATACGAAATTAAAGGGAGCGACATAATAAAGATAATATAATAGCGCAGTCCTAGAGTTTAAAACTCAACTCCTTACAATCCAAGGCACACCACGATGCCCAAAAGAAAGCTAGATAAAAAGTTACAAAAAATATCTAGATCCAAGGACAAACAAGTACATGAGTCATAGCCCTAAAGAAAAGCCCATAAAGAAACTAAAGTCTAGTCCACGTGGACTATGTGGCGGAACCATCACGTCCCTGTTGTCCACGGGTGTTCCTTGCATCTGCTCACACCAACAAGTTGATGATCATCGCAAAAGAGAGTACCACACAGCAGAACACACAACAATAAAAGTAGGGTAAGCTAGAGCACAAAAGATTTCATCCATACAATCAAATATATATTCACCATCCCATATACACGAATCAACCAATCATGTTATGACTTCGCAGACAATACACTAAGACATGACTCGACTCATCCGGATACATATAACATGGTCAGATTTAGTGGATGTTTGCACTTGTGCTGGATACCTCTGCTCACCCCCGAGCTGCTCACCCTCGAGCTGTGTGTTACAAGTGTTACAATGAATCAATTTCCCTCACCACAAGGTTAGCCCTTAATAAATTTCAGGTCTCCTGCTACTCTCACCACAAGAGTCAGTCCGCTCTAGGTGAGACTAACTGACTCCTTAGAGTGTCAGGATGCAACCTTACCTTGAATCCTTACCTAGTTATACAGATGGGACACCACCATGGACACCCACTAACAGGGGCCATGGAATTATGTCCCGACCACTGAAGCACGACCTAGAAATCCCACCTAAGGATTTCCAAGGAATTACACACTGACACGGACCAAGCATACCAGATCAATCGATAAAGATTATTGCACATTTATATATACCTCACATACCATCTCTTGATAATTCACCCTTTCTCATTTCTTTCTCAGTGGTTCCATACTCAACCATTTCTCTCCAACCATAGTTATGGGATTTCAGATCATGCCAATACCATGCCATTTTAACACTAACCATCTCATTTAGTTCACATGCCAAGTTCCCACCATATCCATCATTCACCATTCATGAATCATGTCACGCATACATAGCAATTCATTATATATTTCTCATCATAACAATCATACCCAAACAAATACCAATCATCCA
>Ga0099822_1006947_pt1 | contig 14696 bp, 7 predicted proteins | sample CowpeawhiteBW_FD_76839 | JGI IMG/M metagenome (GOLD analysis project Ga0099822, IMG submission 76839) | Root nodule microbial communities of legume samples collected from California USA - Cow pea white BW | ecosystem: Host-associated > Plants > Roots > Nodule | place: USA: California | collected...
TATATATATATATATATATATATATATATATATATATATATATATATATATATATATATATATATATATATAATAGGAGTGTGAATAGCAAAAAGAAGGCCGCAATGGGGAGAATGCTAGTGAACGGAACAGATAGTCGTGCGACCAGAGAGATTTCTTTCTTAGGTGAATAGGAGAATACTGAGTGGTAGAGCAACAATTTGAACCATTTTTTTTCTAGAGATTTTTCTTACTCGTTATCTATTCATATCAAAATACATAACACACTATCTATTCATATCACAAACATAACACTTAAATAACTTGACGCTTTCTATTAATCTACATAAAATTATTATTATTATTATTTTAAAAAATAAATCAGCTATAAACAACGCCTTAATGATAAAGCACTATTTATAAGTGGTTACTTTTATAGCGTGTATTATATAAAGCATTGTCTTTTGATGTTTTGATTTGATATATAGCGCTTATTTAATTAAACGCTTTCTAAAAGGTGCTATATATTGCTCATTTTGGTGTAGTGACACCACAGATTGTAGAGGTGTGCAAAATGTTTATCGCAAGTCAATAGTTAATAGTATACTAGTTAACATTTAATTTGTCCAGTCTTGTCATGTTTGTCGTGTGGGACTTGTGGACCAATTATACCACAACATATTTGATAATGTTAAATATGTTGCATGTACCTTATTAAGGTGGTTTGATTCTCTAAAAGTGGATATATGTACAAACCTTTTTATAGACCACAGATAATGAGTTGTGCAAAATGTTCATGGTAGGTCACACTTTATAGTATACTGGTTAGCATTTTAATTTGTCTAGACTTGCCATGTCTATCATGTGAAACTTATGGACCAATTATACCACAACATATTTGATGACGTTAAACTTATGTACAAACCATTTTCACATACCATAAATTGTGAATATTTTTTAGCATAGTTAAACACTTCATAGTATATTGGTTACCATTTAATATTTTCATAGTTCAAATGTCTATCAAGTGTGACATGTGGATTTACTTGATCCATGTGTGTCATTTGACTAATAGTGGGTTACATGTACAAATTTGGGTTAAATGGTGAATAAAGTGCACAAAATAACTTGAATGCCATAAATGTAGGACATTCTTACAAACATATACAGTCATAAAATTGTAAGTAGAAATGACCAAATTAAACCCTAAAGTTAAATATAAATAGTATAAACATTAAGGACATTAAACAATTATTAGTTTCATAAGTGATAAATTATCCATAATAGAGGATCTAACCTTAGAGATCTCCCCAACCTCAAAACATGGAACATTGGTACGTGGAGGAACTATCCTCTTCAGCATATCCTCCACATTGACTACCACACTTGGCTGCACATTGGGGTCCATATTGGGTTGCTCATTGGGTTCCATATTTGTGTTTTCATTTGTGTTTTGATTAGGCTGCATTTTGGCCTCCACATTGGGTTTCACAGGATGGTTAAGTCGCATTATAAGCATAGAAGTCTTAACTTGTTCTTTAGTTTGAGGAGTTATGTCAAAATTGAAAACCTAGTCATGACAAAAAATAACATACAATGTGAGTTTAACCTAATCATTGAAATGAATAAAAGACAAATTTGTTTATAGTTTATTTATTTGCCTTAACAATGTTCCTAAGTGTGATGTTGAGGTAGGCAGTCCATTGATTGAGTTTGAAGATGGAAACCTAATCAATAAAAATGCATCCACTTTTAAGAGAAATAGTATGTGAAGACGATAGACAACACAAACACACACACACACACACACACACACACACACACACACACACACACACACACACACACACACACACACATATATATATATATATATATATATATATTGGATTTTGTACTTCTTTTAATAGTAGGACAAATCCAACAATATGTAGAGCTCTTTATTGTGGATGCTACCCATGGTTGTATCAAATGGGTCCTGACACAACTACGCAAAATAAACAACACAGTTCACCACTTCATTAAACAAAACTCATCACTTAAATCAACAAAATTCATGTTTCCAAAACTGAAGTAAAAATTCATGTCAACCAAAACTTTTGCATAAATTGCTTTCAAAGTGCTTTCTTCATTCGATCAATGACAACAAATAAAAACCATGACTACATAACACACACATAACATTCAATTTAATCAAGGATCAAACAACAATTTCAAGTCCATCAAACTTAGCCAAAATTCAAATTTGAAATCTCAACCAATTTAGAAGTCCACAAGATGCATTTCAATGTATCCAATTTCACACCCAACAAAAACCTAACCAATCCCATCATACTCAGAAATAAATCGGTCACAAAGACAGTCACAACCAACCAAGAATATTGAAACCCTACTATCAACAACCAACATATAACATTCCAAAAAGTTAAACTTTCCATTTTTGACACAATAAAACAAAGCAAAGGGCAAATAAAACTAACAAACAATAAACCAATGCTCCAAACTTGGTATTACACACAACCATCCTGTTTCTTCCAAATCCAGGCTTGAAGAAGACTACCACCAAAGCCAATGAAGGATGACCACCATGCACAAAACCACTTTCGCCATAACAACAGTCATAGATGCCCAATTGAAACACCGTCACCAGGGCTGTTCAATATCACCAACACATAAACAACGATAGGGCGACGACATAAAGACGAAGCAAAAAATAGTATCGCGTCTGCTACACCAACACAAATGTAAGAAACCTTCACAACATTGATAAAAAAACAAAACATTTAGGAAGGGGAAAACAACTTACTTTAATGGAAGAAAACCACTACCTTCATAAAGCCTTTTCACACTTTAAAGAGAGGGGAGACGAGTTTCAAATAAAACCAAACATTGCACAATGTTTTCCAAAACGTGAGAAGCCAAAGGTCTATGCAAGAGAGAAACACCAAAATATTTGAAAACGTGAGAAACCGCCTTTCTCCCTCTTCACTTCCCACCATTAGTTGCCATAATATCTTTTTGCAAAAAATAAAATTAAAAATCCACGTCAACTACCATGTTAAGGAGTAAAATTGTTTTAAAAAAAATGAGAGCCAGAATATTATTTTCCAAGAAAAAAATAGAATTTTGTGAAGAAAAAGTCTTTAACTCAATTGGCTTTCTCCACGACATATATTAGAAAGATAAATTTATTGAAAAGTAATATATCTTGTGAAGGTTTTTTTTTTCAATGGTATTTGAAAGTTAAAATCAACTTCGACTAGTTTGAAATGATAATTTTGTTTTTTGGTGTTGTGTAGAAGTAATGGGAAATTACTTCAATTATATGCAACTTTATATAAAGGTTGGAAATTTGAAAAAAAAAATACCACGTCAACCTTGATCTTGATGTTATGTAGTCCTCCCTCTTTGGTTTTGTTTGGGTTAGAATTGAATGAATAAAAGACAATTATAGGAATGATGTAAGTGTTTTAAGTTTAACCGTGTACGTCAAAAGTTTTATTCCAAATTAACTCTTCAGCAGAAAATTTTACTTAGCTTTAGTAAAACTTCAGTCACAAAAAAAAATTGTTTGACTTATTGAAAACTTTAATTTAAATAAAAATGTTCACACAAGAACTTTTACTTAATTTAGACTAAAATATTTTATTTGTGCAAAATATTTATTTGACTTGATGAAATTTAACTTAACAATTTAGTTATCTAAGTTAATAATTTTAATTTAAAGATTTATCCAAAAGTACCATTGAATTTTAATTTAAAAATTCAACCAAAAATAAAACATTGTACTTAATTTAGTTAAATGTGTTTATCAATTTAGTTAAAAGTATTTATCTGACTTAATGAATTTTAACTTAATATTTTAGTATAAAAAGTCAATGCTATTAGTAGCATAGACACTTTTTATATATTTTATTCTCTCATTATCCTTGTACCATAGTCTATTTATTATTTATTAACAAAATATCTTTAATTAGAATAAAAATAGGACAAAAATTAAGGTTTGAGGTTATATTTTACTTTTACTTAAATGAAAATTCTTTGCGTAAGTAAAAAATATTAAAAAATTTAGTCTCAACAACAAAATCAAACAAGATTTCAAGAATAATTTCAAAATCATTTTAATAATACAACTCTTTAACAATTTAAATGATTAATCCAAACTAAAATTTGCTCAAATATCATCCTTTTGTTCATTTCAATTTAACATCAGTCCCTTAACTCAAAATATGCAAATTTATGCTCATATCAAATTCATAATCTCTCATAAGAAAGATTATATAAATTTACTCTACTTATCTACATTATATTAAAAACTTCATTCAAGAAATTGTTATACTTAACATGTCTAATTACTAGGTCAACTCATTAGATCTTCATAAAATCAATATTTAATGGCAATATCACTACTACTAGTAGTAGTAAAACAGGTCAGGTCGGTCCGTTTTAGCTTGTACAACCCTTGGTCCACTAAAAATGAATCGGGTTAGGTTGACCCACCATTGTAAAAAAGACTAAGAATTGTAACCCACCTTGCCAAATGGCGGGTTAGCATGCGAGGCTGCCACTTTTTTTTTTAATATTTTAAAATTTTTATTTATAAAATTTATTTGTATATACTTATAAATTAATATTTAAATCATATTTAATCATGTAAATATTTTCTAAGCTTTTAATTGACTAATTAATATTTTTAATTGGATAAATTAAAATAATTATTATATTTACATGTTAAATTACTCTATTATAACTAATCATCAGAACTTAGTTTGTAGATGTTAATATTTAAATTATAATAGTATTATATATTTATATCTTTACAAAAATATAATATAAAAAATATAATATTTTTAATTATTATTAAAAAAAATGGGTCATGGGCAAGGATGGACTGGCAGGCCAGGCCAAAATGGGTTGGCGGGTTGAAAAAGCCAACCTGACCTGTTCCGTTTTTTAAGGTTGGTGGACTGGCCTCTCAAGGCCGACTCAATTTGCCACCCATAATTACTACAATAAGATAATCTATCATGGAATACTAATTAATCCATATTCTCTCACCTGACATGTTTATTTTCAAAGGTATTTCGAAAACTCCATGCAATACAATTATTCTAAAGTCTAAGGATTTATATTAAAGTATCCATGTTGGGTTATGTTTCATATGTTTTGGTTATAGTCATTGAGAGATTGTGGTTCTATATATATGACATTGGTCTTATATATATAAGACACTATTTTAACTCAAAACCTTATAAACAATGGTGTTATGAGTCTTTATTCTTATATAGTGTTTAATTTTATCTATTTTATATAATGTGAGACTTTTGACCAAACATGACAAAAAATTCATATATGATAAATCAAGTTGAGAAAATTACTTTTATCATCTTATCCACAAAGATTGATTACAACAATATATAAAAAAGAACAAAAAATACTTAAAATAAACACGAAAATACTCTCTTTAAAAATATGATAGGTTAGAATGAATCCTTAAATCCTTAAAACCTGTAATAAGTATTTAAAAACAAGTTATATTCTAAAAGAATTTTGTTGTAAAGAAAAAATTAATCAAGTTCGCTTCGTTAACAGTAGGTTTTTCATGTTTCAAATTCCAAATTCAATCTATATTAACAATGCATACATGTTAACACATATTCTATTATTTAATAAATTTCATATGAATAAAGCTTATTATTTGCATTTTTTATTTGCAAAATAGCTTGTGTGTAAAAGAAGTGTGAAATTTAGAGTTTGGAGTAGTTTGGTTGGTGAAAGCCACGAGGAATCAAACGTAGTAGGTGGGATTCGATATTACTTTTGATAAGGGGTAGGTGCACTCCAATTTTGCTGCAATTAATTATTATATTATTAAACAAGCCTTACTAAAATACTTAATAGCTCATCCACTTAACTAATATTGGATGAATTTATTTGAGGATTTCTTAGATCACTTTTCTTAATATACAAAGTATTTATTATATTTTTTATACTTATTTAAACTTTTTCTTAAAAATAAAAAGTATAGTTTAAAATAATATATTTCGATAAACTATATTAACAACTTCGAGAAAGAATATTATACTATTAGTCGTTTCACTAAGAATTTTGTAATTAATTTATAACTATACTTATTTCTTTGAATAAATTATTGGGGAAATATGCTCAATACCAATTTTCTTTTATCTTATTAATATCAATTTGTTAACAAAAGTAACAAAAGTTACATTATATATTATTATTATTATTATTATTATTGCAATCAGTGAAAAAACATACTGTGTTTATTTTATGATAAAAAAATTATAATTATTATAAAAGTGAATATAAATAATTTTTATAATTTTATTAATTATATTTTTTATTTATTTTGTGGATAATTTTTGTATTATAAATGATTATTTTAATTTAAAAATAGTTAAATTAAAAAGTGGTTAAATTTAAAAAATGATTAAATTTAAAAAAAAGTACCGCTTAAAAAATAAAGTTAGAAAAATAATTATTTTAATTTTAAAAAGGCATTAGTTAAAGGATAAATTAAAAATAAAATGCGTTCATATAATAGGATAAATGAACATTTAGTAGTTGGTATGTCTTAAATGTGTTGAGGGACATGACATGTGTACGCTGATTACATTAAGTTACTTTCTGCCTAATTTCTTGAAAGGCATTTGCTAAAGCAACTCAGATAGAGAGAAAATAATTATTTAAATAAAGAAACAAACAAAAATATGTTACTTAAATCATTAGAATTAAAAAAAAGAGTACAATTTTTTCTTCATTTGTTTATTTTCATGAAGGAAAAAAAATAAAAATAATTTTATTTTTACTTATTTAAAAATAAAATACAATTTCCCCTAATTTATTATAAGAATTAAACATTCAAATTTGGCGTCTACATAACCCAGTAGCAACTAGTTATATCCTATAGTTCATTCTGCTCCTTTCATTCACGTCTATTCAATCTAACTTTCCTTCCTCATACCAACCCTTAACACAGCTAAACTTCAACTTGTTAGTCTTAGATTCACTCACTTTATTTTCTTTTACTATATTATAATTTAATGTCTTCAAATTTGTGTATAAAATTTGTTCACTTGATTAAACATGTCATTTCTGGTTTGATTGTGCAGTATTCACCTCAATGGCACCAAATTCTGCAATGCCAGATGAACAGGTAAGCCCAGAATCATGCCTCCAATCTTTGCTTTTGATGGATCAGTTTCATTCTCTTCTGGCATGCTCGTCCTTTCTTGGTAGAAAAGAAAGATTGTGTTTGTAATTGCTACCTAACATCAAAAATGGGTTTCTGCAACTTTTGTCCAAATAATACATAGTTGTTGTTGTTGGTTTTGATGTTAAGGTTGTCGTTGGAGAGGAGATAGATCATGTAAGAGTGGTCACATTGAACAGGCCGAAACAGTTGAATGCCATCTCACCAGAACTGGTAGATCCAGTTACCTCAACTTTCAAAATTTTCCCTTCATTTATTTCTGCAACAATATTATTAGCTTGTGAAAAAAGATGAAAATTGCTGAAATGGTTTCAGGTTTCTCTGCTAGCAACGTATTTGGAAAAGTGGGAGAAAGATGAAAATGCAGAGCTAGTTATCATAAAGGGAACTGGTCGTGCTTTTTGTGCTGGAGGGGATCTGAGAGTGTTCTATGATGGCAGAAAAACAAGTTAATGAATCTTTCTCAGTAGTATTTTAGAGAAAACAAGTTCACATAGAGATTTCATTCTTTTTTTCTATAGGAAAATACCTTGCAATATACTGTGAAACACACTCTATTTAAGAAGTTATTATTCAGTGAAAATCATAGTAGATGATATCTAGGAGAATTCACCCAATTTTCTCACTTCAAGAGTGATTCATTTCTTCTTCACAGAGGATGCTTGTCTTGAAGTTGTCTACAGATATTACTGGCTATGCTACCACATTAGTACCTACAAGAAAACCCAGGTTTGATTTAGAACATGATTCCACACTCTCCTGAAAATTTTGAGGCAAAATGTACTTGTGAAAATTAGTGAAATCTCATGTTTTCTTGAATGGATTTATTATGTTATAACAGGTTGCTCTTGTTCATGGAATTTCAATGGGTGGAGGTGCAGCTTTGATGGTCCCTTTGAAGTTTTCAGTAGTAACAGAAAAGACTGTGAGTATTTATAATAACTACTTTAAATTGTCATATTTAAAGTGATTTTTGATTGTGGACAGAGTAAAAATCATTGTGCTCACTAAACATCAAAATTAAACTCATTTTCTAAATCCTTAACTTTTTTGTGGTGTGTTCTAACAATGCCTGGACAGGTTTTTGCCACTCCTGAGGCAAGTTTTGGTTTTCATACTGATTGTGGCTTCTCATACTACCACTCTCGTTTACCAGGGCATTTGGGTAACCACAATCTCTCAAAGAATTCCTTTTACTGTTTTCAAAATTTTCCCTCTTACACTTCTATGTTCCTAGCAGTTTGTTCTTCAATAACAGTAGAAGTGTCCTTAAAAGTTTACTGACTTGGCATAAATGATTATAAAAATGAAGAAAAAATCATCAGAGAAATTACACAGAAAAGTGAGGAGATGTAATCATGCATGTAATATCACAGGTGAATACTTGGCACTTACTGGAGGAAGGTTGAGTGGGAAGGAAATAGTTGCAGCTGGACTGGCAACTCATTTTGTTCTTTCTGAGGTTTGATTGATTATCTTTAGTCTCTGTAATAAATGACTCTGTCTTTTCATAAAGTTTCATCCCAAAAAAAAAAATTCAATAAAATGAGTTTCAATTATAACAAATATGCTTATCAGTTTAAAAAGAAAACTTCACCTTGTTTACATTTTCTGTTCTCTGCTCTTAGGACATTGGTCCACTGAAATAATGTCTTGTCAAATTTGTATGAAAAAGAAGAAAAACTAGTAAAAGAAGCACCAGAATGTTTCTCTTAAAAGTGCTTCTCAGCATTCAAGTCACAGGGTGTTTGTTATATATAATTGGGGTTTTAAGTGTTACTTTGAAAGATGATGCTTACATTTTTGGTGTACCAGAAAATTGGTGAGTTGGAGAAGCGCTTGATTAGCTTGAATTCTGGTGATGAGAATGCCATAAGATCAGTGCTTGAAGAATTTTCTTCAGAAGTTATTCTTGATGAAGAGAGTATCTTAAACAAGTAATCACTTTTTCATGAATGATCTGTTATTTATTTTCTACCTGGTTTTACTCTCGCTGTTACCAGCAAATTGCACTATGCTGAAGACAGTAGTAACCTTTGGAGATTTTTAGGCAGTCAACAATTAATGAGTGCTTCTCAAAGGATTCTGTGGAAGAAATTATAAAATCATTGGTAAGTTTCTTAGTATTTCCACAGGAACATTATTTTCTGATTGCATGTTGAGTCCTTTCTAGGCTGTTATATATGACTATGATATTCAATCTGAAGGAAGTTGAAGCAAACAAAGAAGGAAATCGATGGATCGGTGCAGTTGTGAAAGGAATGAAAAGATCATCACCAACTGCATTGAAAATAACATTAAAATCGGTAAGGATTTCTTAATATGAATTTTGTAAGATCTTAGACTGGATTCTAGATATTGAGTTTTTCAAATCATTGAATGGTAGATAAACTTGAGGTAAAAGGAACCAAACATTATTTATTTTTTCCTAAACTTCTGAGATTATTTTCTTCTGACTTGATAAAATGAAAAATGATGAAAACATCCTAATCAGCATTATAATGGTGAATTGACCATGAAAATACACATATTCATGCATTCATACTGTGCAATTGTGCTTAAATGCAACTAAGGCAACAATTTTCCCTTCTGAGTTTTGAAAACTACTCTCTTTGAAATCTATAAGAAACTATATCAAGACACAGAACAGAAATGGTAAATACATAATCAAGTTTTCCTTGTAAAGAAATGATGATATGTTGGATATGTACAGGTTCGTGAAGGGAGGAGTCAAACACTAGCTCAATGCTTAAAAAAGGATTTCAGATTAACAATGAACATACTTCGAACTACAATATCTGAGGATATGTATGAGGTAACTGGTGTTGTTTCTTTGGTAGAACAAATTTTGACAGAAGAGTGTTCGATTTTGTTGAAGTATTTTGAACTTGTTCCCTACTAAATTCTGAAGCAAATTTTTTCTGCATTTTGATGAGAAGGGTATTAGAGCTCTTACCATTGACAAGGATAATTCTCCTAAGGTATTCTCTCTCTGGTTTCTCTTCTCTTCCAAAACATACATGCATTCTCCTTTTATATTTAATAGGATTGCCTATTTTTCCATGTTAAAGAGGGAGTAAAAGTGATTCATTAATAAATTTAGTAAACATGCATTATCAATATCATTCATAAATCACTTCTAGTATAACTTTTAAAATACTATTGAAATTAACAAATTCATCATGCATAGTAGTTTGATTCACAACCGTGTAAAAAATATTTACTCTGTCAGTACATGTACTATTTATTCTTCATTAATTTCTACATTCTTTCTTTTTCTATTGTGGTTGATCTTAGTAATGAAAAGATAGAACTATATGGATGTTGCACCTTTCCATAGTTGAAAGCTATAACTTGAGTATTTAGAGAAGGCCAGTTAGTAGTTTACACGGTAATTCTTAGAAAAAGTTTACAATAATAAAAATGAATTACACATACGAAAAGGAAAGTTAAGTTACTTGTTTTAAGTTTTTCAAATTCATAGATGGAAATCCTTGTTTGAGTACATAGATCCAAAACCTTGAAATAATGAGTTTATGTACATTAATAAATTAAAGTCCGTCACGGAAACACACCACCAGCTTTGATGTGTGCTTTTTTTTTTTTTTTCTACGAGCAAGAATTCATCAATGTTGGCGCAACGATCAAAAACCTTAAAAGAGTATAGGTCTATAAGTCTTATTTTTTATATAATATTCAACTTTTCTATTTTATCTTACGTGGAACATAAACCAATACTTGAATTCCTAGCATTTTTTTCATACATTACTCAAAATTTTCATTTTTATTTAAATGTGAAACTTTCAACTCATACTTAAACTTTTACAATAAACTTTTACAATACTAGTTATATGCCGGAGAGAAATGTAAGCTTTAAACTCAAAATCTAATGAGTACTAGCAAAATCAGTCCAAAATTGCTTTTTATTTTGACAAAAAAAGGATTATTCTTTCTGTTTGTGTTTTATAATACTAAAATATAACCTTGTTCAGTGGGAACCTCCATCGCTTGACAAAGTAGAAGATGAAAAGTTGGAGTTGATCTTTCAGCCATTTGAGCAGAATTTGGAGTTGCATATTCCAGAAAGTGAGGAAAGCAGGTTAGTTGGTGTTTGAGTTTTTATTCAATAATTATCATTTCTTAACCTAAATTCATCTGTTGTATAACAAAAGTTTCTCTCTGACTTCAAACAGGTGGGATGGTAAATACGAGAATTCAGCTTATGCTGTTCCAAATTGAGAAAAATTCCTATCACTTATTAAATGCTGCTTCTTTTAGAGTTCCTCCAACATTATGTCATGAATCAATAAATTTCTAGAGATGAAAAAAGTTCATGCAAAGTTTGCTGTCACTATTTTGAGGAAAGAAATATGAACATTGAGATGGTACAAGTATAGATGAATTGTGATGTGAGAGTATAATGCTATGCGTATTTATTTCAACAAAGTTTACCTTCCAGTTTATGAATGGTTAATGTGCTTAGTTATTTATTTTTAAATAAATGCATAATTTAGTTATTTAACCTAATGTCATCTGAATGAAAAATTTTGAGATGCAAAGAGCATGGTAATTATTTTTTGGACTCTAAACATGCATCACTCTTAGAATTGTCAACCCAGAAATGTTTGAAAACAATTGACAAACTTTGGTGGCAGGAAGAAAAAGTAACACAAAAAACTTGTACTGTAACATCTCTCTCATTGTTTGAAAGAGTAAATAAGGCAATGACGGTTTTTGCAAGGGAAAATTATTATATTTTTAATTAGAATAAAAAAATCCGTAACAGAAACAAAAATATTTTACTATTTAATGTTCCTATATTTTGGTTTATAGAATAGAGAGGCTTTTTCCGTCTTTAAATTTCAAATTTTATTATTTTATTATTTTAATATCTTTGGTCAGACCTTTATAAAACTTTTTGTGACGTGACTAAGTAAAAGCTACGTTGTCCATCATGAAGAATCATAAGTGTGGTGATGACTATTTTTTATTTTTGTTAGTGACATAAGTAAAAATTGACTAAAGTCTAATGAAAAGAATTAAAATCATAAAATTTAATGAATAAAAATTAATAGACCGAAACAGACAAGAATTGTATTATTGGAACTGAACATATTTAAACTTAATACTTTAATTGAAATATTTTTGAAAGTATCAAATACTGATAGAAATACTATTTAAGTGTGGCTGGAATACTCAATTAATATTTCATTTATTTAAGTAGCTATATTAGAGAATAAGAAAAAAAATAGCTCGTATTTTTAGCTTTTACTGAATTTGGAAAAGAAAGTATTCCTTTAGTCCACAATTCAAAAATTTGTGATTTTAATTTTTAAACACTAAATTTGAAAGACTCAAACGCCCTTTTAAAACAACTTATAATTTCTTGAATTTAATATTTGGAGACTAAAATTATATTTTATACAAAGTCTGATTAAGTTTGAAGTTTTTGATATTTTTAATTGAATATTTATTAAAAATTTTGGTATAATTAGTATTATTTTTTTGTACTCTTTAGTTGAGTCTCTACTATTTAGTTTTTTCTGTTGACTAAATAGAGTGGCTATTATCTTGTTTATCATTTTCTTTAGTTGTCTTCACATATCATATATTTTAATATTAACAATATAGTTTGATCGTTTACATAATTGGATAATGGTAAAAAAAAAACGAAAAGGAAAGCAAAATAAAAACTTAAATTTAGTGTTTGGAAATAGTGAAACAAGTGCGGGTTGAATAAAAAACAAACATGATATGAAATCTAAAAAGAAGTAAAAATGAAAACATATGAGATGAGGATAAATGAAAATAAAGAAAACAAAATCCTAAATATGGTAGCATTTCATGAAGAAATTGCGAACTTAATCTAACAAAAACAAAACACGATAATCATGAAGAAGAGTTATGCATGTCGATTCATTAAGCACCAAACTATTCGTAGACAATGACGGAACAACGTTGGGACTAAGGGGATCATGACCCCCAATTTGTTTTTTTTTTTACATTTATATAATTTAATATATGATTTTAAATAAAGTTTTTCAAATTTAATATTTTAATAAATATTTACACATTTATATATATATATATATATATATATATATAAAGTTTTTTTTCCACATTTATTTTTCAATTTAATCTTTTAAACATTTTTTAAATAAAAATAATTATTTTATTAATATTATTTTTTAAATGGTTATTTATTTAATTTAATCATTTTTTTTATTTTTAAAATTTTAACTATTATAAATGAAAATTAATTATACTAAAATTATAAAAATTATTTATATCAAATTTTATAATTATAATAATAATAATAATTGTAATTTTATTATTTTTTATTATCATACAAAAAGTAAATACAATGTTTTGACTAGTTTATATAAAAATTGTAGGATTACTCTTTTGGTTCCTGTTTTTGTAAGGCCCACTTTTTCTGCCCTAATTTAAAAAGGGCTGCCCCATGTGAGTTGGGCCTAAGGGCTGGCCCAAAGGAAAAAACAGACCCTAAGTCTGCCCTAACCCTAACCCTCTTACTCACTTTCAGAATCTGCCCCTTTGTTCTAAGAGGTGTAGTCGTTACTCTGCTAGGGTTTGCTTTCTCGTCTCGGACCAGTTCGCTCGAAACTCGTTTCTACTCAACGTAAGTTGCCCCTCAACTCATATTCTCCCTTTCTTAGTGTAATCTCGAGTGTTATCAGTTGGAGTTTTCGTAGTGGACCCAATCTTAAGATTTGTTCCACTGTTTTCCAGTTCTAAGCCTTTTCCTAGAGCTGCTGTGTTTCGTGGTTGGTGTCGGATTACTATGCTAGCTTATTCCAGGTAAGGGAAGCTAGAACCCTTTTCTGTTTCATGTGCTTGTCTGTTGTCTGGTTGGTGTTTCGTGATTCTTGAACTGGTATGCTAATGTGAATGCGAGGAAGGGTTGGCAATATTGCATATGCGTAAAATATAACTGATGCAGGTGCGGACAGTGGCGAAGTCTGATAATCTTGCCCAACCGAGCTTGTCTCGCCTAGGCGAGACTAGCATAGGTTTCGCTCAGGATTCCTACGCGAGGGGTCGCTTAAGCGAAGAGTCCCCGTTTTAAGCGAGATGCATTCTCGCTTAAGCGAGGAGGGCTCGCCTAAGCGAGACCCCGCAGGGAGCCACTGTTCCCACTCCTCGAATTCTCGCCTGAGCGAGGGGAGTCCGCCTGAGCGAGGGAAACCTCTCGTCTGAGTGAGAGTTGGGCGAGGATTGTGACACCCCGACTACTACACTAAATAATTATTATTTGATAAAAAGATATGGAATTAATTTTTTTTTTCATAAGATTATCCTTGAGAGAACATTAATAATAACATAACTTCATATTCATATATATATAGTATACATCTCTATAATTGTTCATGAAATGTTACAAAAATATGTATTTGTAAAATATTAAGAGTTCTACATCAGAATAAAAGATTATCTATATTTTTAATATCTCCTAAATATA
>Ga0099822_1006949_pt1 | contig 14695 bp, 5 predicted proteins | sample CowpeawhiteBW_FD_76839 | JGI IMG/M metagenome (GOLD analysis project Ga0099822, IMG submission 76839) | Root nodule microbial communities of legume samples collected from California USA - Cow pea white BW | ecosystem: Host-associated > Plants > Roots > Nodule | place: USA: California | collected...
AAAATAAAAAAATATATATATATAAAAAAATATATTTAAAATATATTATATAATATAAAAAAATAAATATATATATATATATATATATATATATATATATATATATATATATATATATATATATATATATATATATACTTACCTAAAATTATCAATAAACAATCCCTTAAAAATACATTTAAAAAACATTATTTGACTATAGAATAAGTCTGACTTCTAAGTCATGTACCTTAATTACTGTTATTGTCTCCATCCCTAATCAAGTTCAAAAAATTTCTTTGATATTTTACTTCTTGCTAAAAAGATTCGATGAAAGTCTAATCATTGAAAAGAACACCAATCATAGATATTGATTGTACTCCATGCATGTAAATTTTATCCCATATTTTTCTACAAACATTTTATTAGAAAAGAAATTACAAAGTTAGAATGAATTAAATTCCTCATACATGTTAAAATTAATTTTTGCAACATAGAAGAGTGGAATGAATTTTCCACAAAAACTAAATTTTCTTTAATTTTAACTTGTGAAGAAAAAGCTCAATTCATTTTATTTCATTTTCATAAGTAAATAACTGGAAGACTATTCAGCAATCCCTATTCACTAATAAAATCTGTTTGGTTGGTTACTCAGAATGTCTAGAAAACAAAAACATTTACAATAATAACTGATGAAAATGTACAGAGTGACTACATTTAAAATAGCATTGAAAGAGGCAATATAAACTGAAAGTTGAAGAAATTGAAGCAAAATATATTACATTATTTTATACCAAGAACTGAACGTTACACAATTATTCTTAGTTATGATAACACATTTAATGCCATTCCAGATGCCTGCTACAAGTCTTAGATCTCTGAGAAGGATTTGATTGTCTTGAACCCATGATTGTCAGGGAGGGGTCCATTTCCAGGGCGAATAGAAATTATCACCTCCAACCCTGAAACAGGACAATTGTAAACAAATATATGTGCAGACAAAATAAGCAATTTCTTATTTAGTCATAAAAGTGGGATCCTAGGGAAATTCCTCTACCACACCAATTGGGAGGTCACACTCATCACACAATTGGTAGTGTGGCCTACACAAATGTCAAGTTACATTTTGATTTTGCTTGCAGCCAGCCACACAGTGATGTATGTGTGTGGGTGCAAGTAGATGCAGGACTAGAAAGGGTGCACAGATAAATAACTGTAATTGATAACAATTTCACACAGATCATACAAAAACATACTATTTTTCCAAAATAAGCTATGGAAAAGATGGACTCAGTTTATTGATAAAAATTCACTGTCAAATTAGAAGATGGATTAAGTAAAATGTTCATACCTGCTGCCTTTGCAGCCGTGGCTTCTTGATATACATCAGTTACAAATAAAATATCTGATGGTTTATCAACACCGAGTGACTCTGAAATTTCAACATAACTGCGTGTCTCTTTTTTGTTCCTGCAAAAGTGAGTTATTTGTGAATATATGCATCTTTGGACAGGAATCGTCTAGGGGGAACATCAACATAAAAGCCTTACCCCACAGTGGTGTCAAAAAACCCAGACAAAAATTTTCTCAGGTCCCCGTGGTTTGTTTTTCCAAATATTAGCCTTTGAGCCAACCTGCTACCACTAGAATATATGTATACCTGTTGCGTAGATCAGAAATAGCAATTCAAATACAAGAAAATATGCTCTCTAAATATCAATTGACGAATGCACATAACATGTGATGACACTTCATTTCATTTTTGAGACACCAGAAAGTAACAATTACCTCACCCTCACAACCCTTGGCCGGGTGTATAATTGTATATTTTGATAACTAAAAGAGGTAGTAAGAGAAATATACTAGAGAAAGGAGATAGGAGGCATTCAGAGTATAGACATTATACATGACTGGCATCTTTGATATCTAGAGATATAAGACATCAAGTATTTTTGATGTTTTAGACATTCAGCAGTATTATAAGCAGAAACATTAATGCAGTCAAGTAGAATCTTTTAATAGATAGGCCAATTCTTTGTTTCTATTCCTTGGTAGCTTGATAGTATGATTCTTAAGCCAATTTAGTGGGACCAAGGGTGAGTCAACATGTGACAGAAAGAAAAAAAGAATGATATTATGGTTGGATGAAGGAGATAAGAATGTAATGGATGAGTAAATGATATAGAGGGAACTCTTCATTGTGGGACAGTATCCACTATCCAGTCTATCTGAGGGGAGTCCTTCCTACATTCAAGGGCCCACTGTGGGCACCTAGACCAAACCAAGGAGAAAAAGAGAGTGGACAAGGATGAATGAGTTATTCATAAGAATGAAAATTGATAAATAAAAGGATATAATTGGAAATTCATATAAAACGGTTCATGGGTTTGGAAAGGTATCATATGCCCTCACAACCTCACGAGTTCTTAGCTAACAGAGGGCATCTTAACCTATGGTTATCTTATGCCCTTCTGCCAAACAATGGTCAAAATGCAGGAATATAGTCAGCAAGTGAAACTTAGAAAAGTGAACTAAAAAGAGGTATAGAGCTAAGAATCAGTGAAAACAACCTTTACTCCCAAGGCATGCCACTTTTCTAGAGCTTCTGGCACATCATCAAAAACTATTCCCTCCAGTTCATTATTCTCATAACCAGTTTTCCATATGTGTCCCTGCATAGCTAAATATCAGCAATATCCCAAATATGAATTCAACAGACAAAATTCAACTCAAAGTTTAACTACCTGCAACTCTTTTAAGGCAGTGATTTTTCTATCAGCTTTTATCATAGCATCCACATTAGCAACGATTCCAGCAATGACTTCCTCTTTACCAGCATCATCTGGAGGGATAGGCACAGCACCTGCAATCCCTTGTTCAAGGTCACTTTGAACCTGTTATAAAAAATGAATGAGATGTCAACTGTTCAAATTCTCTCAAAGCAATGTATACAATTGCTGTAGTGCACACTATTATTGTAGTCTCTATAAGTGATTTCTTTTCATGTAGTTAGTTATGACCGTCTGTAATCAGCCACATCAGTAATGAGTCAACAGTGGCATTAGCTTCTACAGCACTCTTCTCCGAAAGCCTACAAATATATACCTCACTGAATATTTGACCATAAATATTTCTCTCTGTTCATATTCCCTATTACGACCATAAATTTAGGGCACACTTCCATAATACTTGTTTTTACCATTACCTTTACAAATTTTTGAAAAAATGAAGCAAAATGAAAGCAGTGATATTTTTGTAATCAGTGGTGAGAACATAGCAACTGAAAATTCAACATTAAAAAACAAACACGCCCTTAGCTTCCTGTTCATCTTTTTCTACATTCATGGACCACTTCTATATAACTTATGCTTTAATAAAATCCAAAAAAGGTATAATCACTTGAGGACAGAATAGTTCAAAACCACAATCCCACTCACATCTCTAACATAGTAACATATCATTTCAGTGTCAACTAAAAAGGTATAACACTCCATAGTATTGTATTACAAATATTCAATGCCTAAACTGAAATTCCAATTGGAGGGATAAAAATACCCTAATCTTACAACCTACAAATCTTACTTGGGAACGAAGCAGCTCAATATCAGCTTTGGTATCCGGGGTATCATATGTTAGAGATAGATGCTTCCCAACATTATCACGGGCATATGGGAAGAGAACCTCTGAAACAAATGATATGGGCGTAGTCGTTCCTTCAATGTCAAGAACAATGCAACGCTGCAACCCAATTAGAGATAAAAATCAATAATTCAATTTGAAACCACAAGACAATCACTGCAAGATATGTGAAGCATCTTCTATTCAATGAACTGGGAACCAGGGATATATGTCCGAGGATATTGTTTCAAGAATTTAAGAAATAAAAAAACTCAAATATAAGAGACATATGATTAGAGAAAACGTTTTCTATTTTAACTTTCTGTTTTCATTTCATTTTCATTTCACAAAATTTTGTATAGCAAATAGTAAAAAAGAAAACAAGAGTTGTTTTCACAGTCTGTTGTATAAACTTTAGAAAACGGAATACAGTAAAATCAAGGTGATATTTTTGTAATTAAGTGTAAAAAGAGAAAATGAAAACAAAGTAATTTTCAGAAAAACAAACAAACAGTCCCTTAATGACCTAAAGATTTAAAAAAAAAATGGAAGGATTAAGTGAACTCACTGGGAATGGGTCAATTTCACCATTAGATTTACTTGCTTTAACTGACACATTCGACTCCCCAGCAATACTTAGACCCCTTCTAGCACTTTGTATTGGACCATGGTTTGGAGTTGACCAGTCCAATCCCATTTGGTGAAGTTTGAGAGCAGCATCAAAGAGGTAATGGTAACACTCAGACTGAAAAAAAAAATACCATCAATTTACCAGAAAGCACAACTACAAATACCCCGTCCCATTCCCAATTTTCCTAAAGAAAACTGTCGTTTAGAAGAGTGTTATATTTCATTGAAACTCCAATTATGAGCATGAAAACTGTATATAACACCCCTTCCGAAAAACCTATTGTTTAGAGTATTATATTTTATGGAGACTTCAAGCAGAATGCCAGAAAAATATGACATTGATTGCAGACTCCAAGGGGAACATAGATAGCAAAAACCTGAGTTTTAGCACTGATCCATGAATCTCCCCAGACAAATATCCCATGGTTGCGAACAAGTACTGCTGTTGCCTTTGGGTAGTCTTCAATCTACAAAATGGGGAGAAAGAATAACAAACTAAGTTACATCACCCGTGGTTTTCTTTTTGAGAAAAAGAAAAGTACACAAAAATCATCCAGATTTCCCAATAGATATTTAATACATATGTAGAATCATCAAAAGAAACATACAGCTTTAGCAAAAGACTCTGTGAGCTGATACTCATAGGCCGTGTTCTCAATTATGGGGACAACAAGTTCATCATAATAGCCATGCCCTTTGATTCCTTTTATCATTTCCATGTGAGTGATCTGCCATTTGTAGAGAATTTCAGAAACAAATGAAAATAGTATTATAGGAACAGGAAATAAAAGCATGTAGCAAAACAACAAGAAAAAGAAACAAATTACTTTAAAAGTATGTTTGGTCTTTCCCAAAGTACTTGTAATAAGCTACAACATCACAAAATCTGTACCCTATACTTGATCAGGAAAATAACAAACAACAGAAAAACATGAAAAGGTTACAAGGGAAGAGAGGATGTCAGGCACCCCCCCAATCCACCCTCTTCCAAGAAAACATAAAAATTCTTCAAAATGACATGTTAAAAAGTATTTGTTCTGTAGAAGTATAACTTATAAATGCCCTATATGTGGCGCTTACTCCTCATTCACAATTTTTTCAGTTTACAAGCAGAGCTAAACTTTCCAATTCTGGTATAAATTTCTACATACATGTGGTCTTTCCCAAAGTACTTGTAATAAGCTACAACATCACAAAATCTGTATCCTATACTTGATCAAGTGTCAATATTTCTCATGTTAATTATTTCACTGTTTTGAGTGTCATGCCTTGCTTATATTTCTGAAATAAAAGTAGCAGATAGATGATTCAAACCAAGAAGGATACCCCATGCAAGTTCTTGTTTATAGCATATTATTTGGAACTTGAATCTTTTCTCCACTAAATTCCCTGGAATAAAGAAACTCCTGTTTTTTTCAACATATAGTTGTACGTGTGGAATTGACCACTCAACAAATAGTCTTATAGTCAGGCAATGAGACTATTGCTCAGCTGCATTCTTTATTACCAATCTAAACCCCGTCCAAAGATATATTGACATTGACAGCTAACAATCATGTATCAGAATTTTGAAAGTGTCTTTAATCTCAAACAAAAACCATCCATGAAACTAATACTTACTCGAAACTCCTTTGATAATGGATTGATCATTGTTACAAGACAAGATTCTATTCCGTGACTGTGGAAAACAGCCCCAGCATCTCGCATTTCGTATGCCTAAAACAGGAAGTGAAAGAGATGCATGAAGCTTATATCAATAGCTAATTTATAAAAAGAGATAGGACTTGTAAGTTTCTATGGTTAGCCTACAGTGGATTAGACAAAAAGATAATTATTCTCAAGAAATTTCAGTCACTTCTATTTACCAAATAGTAGACAATTCCTGTTTAAAGTAAAACTTGCACATATTATAGCATTTATCAGGTTTTTTTCAAAAAATTGGTATGGAGAAACTTATCAACCCAAATGTTACAGTTATATAATGCCATCATAAGCCCAAATGTCCGAAATTTAAGTGACACCACTCATATATTCAAAAGTATAATAAAAGCTACTGTACCAAAAAAAAAAAAAAAACAAAAAAAAAAAAAAAAAAAAAAAAAAAAAAAAAAATAAAAAAAAAACTAAAAAACAAAAAAAAAAAAAAAAACACACTCACACACTACACAAAGAGTGTATACAGTAGTTGAACAATGCCTCATAATATTATGGAAATATCAAAAGAACAATGTGTATATCAAAGTCTGCATCACTCAATTACAGTAACTATTATATATATTGTTAAACCAAACTTACTTTCCTGAAAAGTGGATCACAATCAGTACATTTGGGAGGCTTGTGTGGGTAAGGTTTAGGAGATGGAGCAGACAAAATGCTTCCCATGATTGATAACACATACATGTCCTCTGCCTCCATTCTTTCTTTCTGAACACCTGCACATTGTTTGGCAAAAAAAGGATGATCAAAACGAAGAAATTAACAGTGCATAATAGTACTGTTTCATCATCTCTAGCACAAAGAAACCATATCAAATTATCTAGGAGAGTACCAAAGAACTTCTAGTCGTATTTGAACTCGTAAAACTTACTTGTACGTCTAATAAACTTTTCTTAGCTTATTTCAACAACCTTCTAGGTAAATATATCAATATAAGCTTTCAGACTAATTAGACTATATTTCATCATCAAATTTATAACATGACCAAAGCCATGTTTGGATAAACTTCTCCGAAAGTACTTAATGGAAAAATAAAAGGGCAAAATGAATTAAAATTTTCCCCTTAACTGAAATTAGTTTGTACACATCAGTTTTTAGAGAAGTTAGACATTATAGCTTTTATAAAAGTCAAAATGCATAAGTTGATTTTAACTTGAGAAAAATAATTTAAGGCACGCTAGGATAAATTTCTCCAAAAGCATTTATAAAAAATATAGCATGGTAAGATGAATTGACATTTTGCCATATGTTAAAATCAACATATGTCCTTAACTTTTATAAAAATTCTCTTATCTCATCTAACTTTTTCAAAATACCTAAGATACATAAACCGTTTTAAACTTACAAGAGTACTAAACTCCTTTTAATAAGGCCTAACTACTCTTCCATTCTTGTTTTCTTTTAAAAGTGCATACAGAAAAGTTTATCCAATAACAATTTAAGCTATTTATCCAAACACATCTTGAGCAATGAGGCAATAACCACATTGATGGTAAGGTTTGTTTCAATCAACTTCTACATAAACAATACATAAGCATTTACTGGACAAGAAAATAAAGAAAAGAAATCTCCACCAAAAAAACTAACATATGCATAAATTAAAAATCAACTTGTAGATAAGCTAAAACGAGAAAGATATTACAAATTTTAGAGAAGATTAATTTGCTTTTCTTCTTCTACATGGTTAAGTTTGTCCAAACTAGGTTCAAATAGACTTAAAAAGATCCTGCAGCAGAGAAAGAATCTGGCACATACCCAGAAACCAAAGAAGCCCAAGATGGCAAGAACGCACAAAAAAATCTAAATTTTTGACTCGGAAACGAAAGGGAGGGCAAAGGGAAGATACCAGAAGGGGACATGAGTATGAGCTGTTGAGGCTTGGGAATGGAGTCATCATGGACCCTCATGGTGATGCTGCCACCCGTGCCTGTGACCCATCCAAGGGTGTAGAAATGGCGACAAAGTTCAGCCATCAACGCCCTTGTCTCCTTCACGGCCTTGCCTTCAAGGTACGCCTGAGACGCCGTCGTCCCCACCTTCACGCCGTTCAGACCAATGGCTGCCATGGATTCTAGAGAGAGAAAAAGACAGTGAGTGAGTGAATATGAATGGAGCTTAATTTGTAAGCTAAAACATTTCTCTATCTACACAGTACATGAGTGTGTGTTTTGTTGGAATATCAAATATCTGACTCGGTTAAATATGTATGGGAATTTAGGATATGAATGTTTATGTCAATTTGTGATTTAGGTTTGGGGCATAATTTGTTGTGATTTCCATTTTTGTCTTTAGTTGAAGACTAAAAAATATTATCTTCAACTTAAATCTAACTAAAATTAATTATTTTTATGTTATTTAGGATTCTTATTATTTAATTCTATTTAAAACTAATTTTTTTAGCCGTGTGTGAAACTTATAAAAAAATAAAGAAAAAATGACTTTAATTGACGTTGTGAAATAACCTTACGCACTTGTCCAATTACAAAACATAGTGATTATTCTTATGAATATAAAAAATAATATATTATCTAAAATTACATGCTTATTATACTCAAATAAAAAAAGTTATTGAAAATAACCTTTCGTTTAATAGAATGGTATCTTTAGATTACTTCTCAAGTCATATAAAGGTGTCTTTGGAATGATATACAGTTAAATTGAATAATGTTTTTAAATTGATATAATTAAAATTTGTTTGTATTAAGTTCATCATATATTCTTTTATGGCTAATAGTAATAGTTTATTCTAAAGGGATGAATGAAACATTGTTAATGCTAGAAGTGTTTTTTTTTCTTCAACAATTTTTAGAATCAAACTTAATCATAAATAATCGTAATTTTAAGTGATAAATGGTGAACTATATTTTTTCATTAACGTTGACAAATTTATTAAAATTTACTTTTGCAAATTGAGTTTGTAAAATATACTCATGTTTTCTTCTCTCTTTTTTATGTGTATATCGAAAGGTTTTATCTGATTTTTATCCTTCATCTTCTTAATTTTCTTTCTAAAAAGTTTGTTTTATGTCTTCTCTCTAAATCATTTTCTCCAAACTTCATCTCTTGCACATTGTATTAGCTAAAAAGTATGAATCATTTCTAATTTATTAGATTTTCAATTACACTAAGTTTTTATATGTTCTACATATTCTATGTTTTTTCATTTTTTTGCGAATTTGTTATAATTTTGGTAAAGTTAATTAAAAGAGGTGATTATTTCAACATGTATGGATGGATATTTAGATTTTAAATGATCCTCTTACTTCAATTTGGAATAAAAAAATTTAGTTAAGAAAAACTATTTGTGTTCTTTTATAAATACTTAAATAGATTATGTGAATATAAACATTATTTAATCACAAAATTTTGATTTTTACATGGATGGTGTTTTATTTGAATGATTAAATTTGTAATTATTTTGAGACTGGTTATTCATATTTTTGACCTAATTTCAAAAAGGAATTATATAAATCAAGTGATAGGCACAATACATAAGTTGAAAGTGAAAAAATCTATGTGGTTAAGCTTTAAGAATAATCTAGTTATTATGAATGACTTAAATTTCATCAAGTATGACTCTTGATTGATAAGGTATTGTTGTTAGGGTTTGTAAGCTTATTCATCTTTTGTGTGACTCAAAAGAAGTATGTTCATTCTTTGTGTATGTTCATTCCTTGTGACTTTAAGGAAAGTGTATTTCTTCATCTCTTGTAGTTCGTCAAGAAAGGTGTGTTATTTATTAGTGGGTAATTACTCTAGTTGAGTTAATTAACAAAGTTGAGTTAATAAACAAATGGACGTATGATATTTTGATTTTAATCAATTTAAAACTACTATAAATGTATCTTATACCTAAACTCTTTATTTTATTGTTGTCATTGCTAAGTTAAAATAAAGTAAGACTTTTATAAATCTCTAACTTTTAAGGGAAAAATTTAAAACTTTCAAAATTTAACACTAATCAAATTTATTCCCTTCTCGATTCTTGCCAAAACAACAAATATTTTGTGTTACGATTCTAACATGTGTTTATTCAAAACTTTGATACAATATAATGTCAAACTTTAAAATTGAATGTATGTAGTTATTTTAACACAATTGTGCTAATTATTTTTTTTTAGGAGTCAATTGACATTAAGATGACTTTTGAGTTGTTTACATCATTTGACACATTTTAGATTTTGGGTCCAATGTCATCCAAGAAGGTTATTTAACAAGTGTAATAATATTAACATTTTTTAGTTAAAATACTATATTCACTTAATTTTAAATATTAAAGTGTACTAAAATTTTAAATATAAATGAATTTCAATTCGGTCAAAGTTAAAAAACTAAAAAAGATAGGTTATACTCTTATGTGTCGTTGAATAATGATAAGCTGCTATGATGATATATAATATGAGTATATATAAATAAGTGTACATTAATCACGTCTCAAAAATTGAAATTTTATTTATGACTTCTTAAAGAAAAATACTATATCTATATACAATGATTTTAATTTATCTCAAATTTTAATTGACTTAATTTATCTCAACTTTTAATTGACTTAATTTAAATTTACTTGATTTCCTCACAGAAATTTAAATATACGCTAAAATGATCTTCATAATTTCATCATATTTTACGTTGCAAAGAGAGGATTTTGAATACGTATTTTAACTTGGCTTAAAATACACTTTAATTCTTTTATCGAAAAACATTAACATCTTCTGTGAAATGTGTCTAACACTACTTTTTCATTAATATATACTAATAATCATTATATAGTATTAAGTTAACAGTGAGACTAATGAGAAATAATTTCATACATATTTACTTTCGGATTTTTTAATTTTTGTGATAATGTTAAATTAAAAGTTAACTGATAATATTAATGAGTAAAAATATTATAATTTTCTGTATTAATTATTTAGAATTAACTGATAATATTAATGAATAAAAATATGTCATTTTTTGTGGTGAAATTGTTTTGTACCTTTCTGTTTAGAAATTATAATTCTTATGTTTCATTAACAGGATCAAATCAATCATATTCAGATTAGGTAATATTACATTAAGGAATAGTAGAGTCGTTTACTTTTATCACATAATAATTTTTTAAAGAGCTTAACATGTAATTAGTTATCAAAGTTGTTGTCTATAGAAGATTCCATGATGTAGCAAATAAATTTAAATTCAGTAGCTTAAAAAGCATAACACCATTTTAGTTCTCCAAGAAGCAAATGGTGAAGTAACCTATGTAACAAAAATAAAATATACATTGTTTTTAATTAAAACCAAGCTTAACTAATTTTAAATTATTTTTTTGAAAATTAGTTACTAAATAAATAGTCCATTGTAATAATAAATAAATTTCATGGTAGCTTTTTAAATCATTTTTATGATTTTTAATAAAATAAGTTGAAATTGATATTAATGGGCATGGATTTTCTTTTTGCTTTAAAATGATTTAAATAGATAATTTTTTTCGATTTGTGTTCTTATCAAAATGTTATTTGGTTTTCTAAATATAAAATTAATTTCTTATTTCAATATTGAATATATAATTTTTTTATTTATCAAATAAAATATACGCTGGTAATTAATAGTTAAATTGTAATATCTACCATATTTCGTGCATAATTTGTTGTGATTAATTTTTTTTTTTGTCTTTAGGTTCAAAAGTAATAAAATATTATCTTCAACTTAAATCTAAATAAAATTATTTTTTTAATGTTAGTTCGTAATATTATTACTATTATTTAATTCTACTTAAAAGTAATTTTTTAGACTTGTGTGAAACTTTATATAAAAAATTAAAAGAGAATGACTTTAATTAACGTTGTGAAATAATCTTATGTAGTTGTCCAATTATATAATACAGTAATTATCCTTATGAATATAGAAAAAAAAAACTATATTTTTAGTTCCTGAAAATTGAAATTTGTTCCTGGTCGAAACTTTGATAAATTTTGGTCCCTAAACTTTTAAAATGAATGAATATAGTCCTTTTAATATAATTTTATTAACTTTTTTTTAGGTTTTGATCGCATTTCTCAATAAATATTGAGTCGAAAATGTGTCAAACGGCGTAAACAACTCCAATATTAACATGAAACACATTTGACATATTAAAAAAAGTCAACGTAATTGAGTTAAAAGAACTATATTTATTCATTTTTAAAGTTTAAGGACTAAAATTTATCAAAGTTTCGATCAGGGACAAATTCTAATTTTTAGCAAAATTCAGGGATTAAAAACATACTTAACCCTAAAAAAAAACATAGCATGTTCATTTTATAGTAATTATCTAAACATAAACTATAATCATACTCAATTAAAAAAGAGTTATTATCATACATTTTATAGCTTGTCTCTTTCATTTTTTAAGATATTATCTTTCTATGCTTTTTTGAGTTGGTAATTTACATTTACACAAGATTACAAAATTTTTAAAATCAATCACATTTCGTGATCAAATAAACATGATACGCGCATGTGTATTTATAAGAGCTGTTTAACAAAGATAATATTAAATCTGATAAAGTAAACCCTCTAATCTAATAAATATATCAATATTTAAACATGACACTATCAATTGCTTTAATTTTCTATTTTTTAACTAATTATTTTAAAAATATTATATTAAATATAAATTAAATAATAAATGTATTAATAGTTAAAGTATGATTACATTGCTTTAATATTTTTATTTTTTAACTAATTATTTTAAATGTATTCTCTGACATGTTTTATGATTGATTAATAGAGTAAATTTTTACACTATTCAAATCAAACTCTTATAGATTAAAAAAACATAAAAAGTTAAATTACTCTCTTAGTTTTTATTTTTATCAACAAGTGTTAAATTGGTCACTTTTTTTCTTTATTTCAATTTGGTCCTTGTTTTTTTAAAAATATTCAATTTGGTCATTACCGTTAATTTGACCAAACGGTGTTAAAGTCAACGTCATGTATCAATTTGTGGTTTTTGAATTTTTTGAATTTTTATTCTACTACACATGTCACTTCATAATTATGCCACGTGTTAAGAAGTCTCAATTTGGTCTCTATATTTGTTTTTAGTTTCAATTTAATCCCAATTTGTGTAAAAATGAAGCATATTGTCTTTCGTTGAATTGAGACTTGATTTACTTTTGTATAAATCTTAGTAATTGACATTTTTATTAAATATTTGTAGATATATTTTTAAACAGATCTTAAAATCTATATGAAATACATATTTGAAATCATGTTAGTTAGAGTTTGAATGTGATTATTAATTCTAAAGTGAAACGAAACACAAATCATGGGACCGAAAAATACAAGAACAAATTAAAACTAATAAGTTGAATAGTAGAATTCTCAATATTCAAGAATGTTAATTTTAGTAATAATATCATCATAAGATTTATACAAAAAGTAAATTAAGTTTCAATTTAAGGAGGAACAACATTACTCCATTTAAAAAAAATGTGACTAAATTGAAACTAAAAACAAATATTGGAACCAAATTGAGATTTTTTTTACATGTGGCACAACCGTGGGGTGACACGTGTAAAAAAAATAAAAAATTAAAATAAATTTTAAAAAATCCAAAAAATCATAAATTGATACGTGACATTAACATTAACACCATTTGGTCAAACTAATGGTAATGACCAAATTGAATTATTTTTTTAAAAAATAGGACCAAATTAAGAAAAAAAAATGAAGGACCAATTTGACACTTCTTAACAATAAACAAGGACAAAAAGAATAATTTAACCAAAACTTAACTAAGTTGTGTAACATATTTAATACCCCTAAAAAACAGAGTTTATCTATTTGTAGAGTTCTTGACATCAAGGGTATTAGACAAACTTGACCGTGAAAATTGCTAATGACATACATAAACAAAAACATAAATTGTAGTTATAGTTTATCAACAAGAGTTTACAAAATATAAGATTCTTAACAATTTATAGTTTAGATAGATAAAATTCAAGATTCATGCAAGATATATTAATCTAGACTCGATATCCAAATTTATAAATTTGGCCTAGATATAAGAAGCTTGACACTTGTCATGTAATAGTGAAATAAAGTATAAGATTGGTCATACCAAACTCCACAGTCCCAGCCTTTCATGATTAAGGTAAGTTAACTAATGACTTCTCTAGGAAAGGAGTTCCACTTCAGTCCCCACCATGGAACCTCCTCCAACTCTTCACCACCTAAACTACAACACTCTATGTGAGTTTGTAGTTTTAGTAGATTAAAGGATAACTACTAACCAACACATATCTCTAACCAATGTACAACACTAAAGCAAAAGGATTTAAACTTCCTCCTTAGAAGACAACATCACCATTCATACAATCAAACATACACAATATCCATTCCAATAGGTTTCTTATAAGCTTAAAATCCCTTCTTTATTTACAAATCCATACTTTCCATCAAAGGTCCTCATAATTTAAAATCATCATAATTTATAATAAAAACTTGTTGTTTCATTCAGCGTGATTAATTACACGCTCGATGAGTTTTCTTTAGAGAAACTCTCGCTCAGTGACTAGGGATGTCAAAAAAATTTGTACCCGCGGGTATCCGTAGATAAAACCTGCAACGGGTAGGAAACAAATATTAAAAATGGACACCCACTACCCGTGGGTACGAGTATTTTTGATACCCACATGTTAACGGAGCGGGCATAGGTATCATAGTATCTGTACCCGTGGATACCCGTATCCGCTAAACTTGAATTCACAAAAATACCCTCATATAT
>Ga0099822_1006951_pt1 | contig 14692 bp, 6 predicted proteins | sample CowpeawhiteBW_FD_76839 | JGI IMG/M metagenome (GOLD analysis project Ga0099822, IMG submission 76839) | Root nodule microbial communities of legume samples collected from California USA - Cow pea white BW | ecosystem: Host-associated > Plants > Roots > Nodule | place: USA: California | collected...
AAAAAAGTATATAGAATAAAAAAAATAAAATTATTAATTAATTTATATATATATATAAAAATAAAAAAAAATATATATTTATATATATATATACATATATATATATATATATATATATATATATATATATATATATATTATAACTTTTCAAACTTAAATATGAATATTATTCTTTGTCTGTTTTAAAATCGTCACTCTGTAATACTAAAATAAATTGTTTTATGTGCATGGAACTAAAATAAATTGTTTTATGTGTATGGAACTGCTGGGTTATATATTCTTTCATATATGGGTTATGGTTATTTGAGAGATTGTGATTTTAAATATATATGACATTAGTATTACATATATAACGCATTTGACACCATTTTTATCTCAAAACTTTAAGGCAATGATGTTATGGGTTTTTATTCTTATATAGTGTTTAATTTTGTCTATTCTAATATATTTTCCTTCAAGTGTATGAGTGACTCTTTTTTGTTGTGGTTATGCGGTCAGTCACTCCGAACCATCGGCTCTGATACCACTGTTAGGTTTATATTTTACGTCATATATGGTTATAGACATTGAGAGATTGTGGTTCTATATGATTATATAACATGAGTCTTACACATATAAGACATTTGCCACCACTTTTACTCCAAAACTTTAAGACAATGATGTTATGAGTCTTTATTCTTATATAGTGTTTAACTTATATATTCTATCCAATGTGAGACTTTTAACTCACACTTGAACAATTCCCGGAAAAAAAATATTAAAAACTCTAATGACAAATACGTATAATAGAAATTTAATGTAATAATAGACGTTTTCTAGACATTACAAGAAGATTAAAAAAAAATCGGTGGAAAATTTTGAAATTTAAAGTTTTGATTCCCAGGTACGTGCTTTGTGATTTACTTCAATTTTGTTGGTTTTACTCATTGTTGATTTAATATTTTAGATTATGGTTAAACGATTTGTTTTTATCCTGATAATAGATTATAATTAAACCCTAAAATGAAAAAGAGCCGAATACAAGATACAGAAAATCTTAACATTTAAAGAAATTTCATTTAAGGAGACCTCTAAAGGTTCTTTATCCTCTTCTATAAATAGCTGAAATTGAGCATTATATGGTTTACCTCTTCTCTGTTTTCTTTCTCCATTATACTAAAGAACTGATATAGATGCACGTTATCTTTCGATTGCATTTTTGTTTCTTAACTATTTCTAACTTCAAAGTCAAATAATAAATAGTTTTGTTTTAAAATAGTTTGAAAATAATTGTAAGTAGTAAACCAAACATGTACTAAATGAAAAATTTCATCTTGCTATTATACACGTGATGATGTCGGCCACAGAGTTGGAGCATTGAAGCTTGGAATGGAAGGATGCAGCAGAATAAGATAAATAAACAACTTTAAAATGTGTCTACTACACATACATAAAATAAACATAGGTCAGATTTTAGTTTAATGATGGTCCCATTTATAAATTGTAGCAGGTTCATATTTCGACATTATGATGGAATCGCTGGACCCTACTTTATCAGATCATCTTTTTGCTTATCTTTTTCCTATCCTTTTCTTTTTTTATTTCTCTTCTAATAATGGTTTATCGTATTATTTCCTTGTTTTGTATATATAATTAAAATAATAATGATAAGAAAAAATCTTATTTTATGTACATTTAGTGATGAACTAGTGTTTCCCCCCTTTTCTAGATAAATAATAATATTTAAAATATTTTTTTCTCTTCACTCCAAAGAGATGAGTGAAGATTCTGTTATAAAGACTTCGTGGTGTTTCTTTCACTCAATTAAATTCACTGTGACTGAATTTATGTACCGACACATATCACCAAACCCTCACTCAATTTAAATTTGAATTGGGCATGTGTCGAAACTAAATTTTAGAGAAAAAAAAATTAACACTTTGTTCATATATAAAACTCATATTGGACAATATTAAACTAACCATCACTTAAATCAACAAACATTCAAACAAATAGAAATAATTATTAATCTATTTCCATTTATCGATCACTAATTAATTACTAATAATGATGTGAAGAAAGTAACAGCAAAACATTAAAGAAAAACGTGGCAATAACTACTACATTATTCTACATTATTCATGCACCTTTTATAAAGCATAGAATTTCTAGATCATTGAATGATGGAAAGTTACTCCATTCAATCTCTGCACCATCTCAATATCTATATGTTTACCTACTTTTGGAATAAGAGTAAACAAAATTGGGATTTAGATTTAAGTTAATTTTATATGAAAATTTCCACCGGAATATATTAGACATAATTTTTATTTAAAAGTAACTTCGTTGGATTCACTATTGTTTTGATAAAATCAGAACGAGAATTCTACCTAATACTAAAACAAATCTAAAGGTATGTGGTTAATTTATTTTTGTTTTTGTGTCTAACAAAAAATCTGCAGGGTTGGTGGCAAATCTAATATTTTATTTTGATGTTTATAAAGTTGTTTCAACTTCTAATATTCAAATTTGGGATAAAGATTCCTTCAATCCAAGTAGACAACTTGTAAGTCGGAAATCCGACTACAGTATTGCGATGTTTAAGAAGACACATGAAAGCTAGCCGCCCCTTCACCAAAACATTTTCACAACAGTAATGTTATCTGATGATTTTAAGAATATTTTATACAATTTCAATTTCATATAGATAAACTTTATTCAATTTTCTAATTTATGCAATTTGATTCTTAATTTTTTTATTTCATTCAAATTGGCTTAATTCCATCACCTTTGTAGTTACAATTTCAATTGGTCGCTGAAAAAAGCGCTGTTAATTAATGACATTCAGTAAGTACAACAACAATAATGAAATCATTATTAATTAGCTGATGATAGAGTGAGAACTTCAAATCTAACACTAAATTCTAAGAATGTGAAGTTAATTTAGATAAATTTAAATTTGTGAAAGTATTTTTTGTGTCTCCTGTGGTTTTCTATATTAAATAGTATTAATTAGAAGCATTTATTCACGACTTCCAAAATCTTGAGCTGTATGTCACATCTACTTTTCCCGCGGGTCATAGAGAGGAAACTTAATGCGCAATCAGATTCATAAAAGAACAAACACTGCTCTCAGCATGCTAAAAATTCATACCTTCGTTGGTAGGGCCTCCTCCTAATACTAAATTAGCATTAGTAAGAGCAAATCACAATTCATTAATTATTCCAACTTTCTTTAATTCAGATTTATCATCAACGCAATTTTATTGCACTTTCAATGCACCAACACAAGTAACAAAGGAAATGTTTGTTCAAAGTATGTAAGAGGACAATCAAAACACACTTCTTCTGGTAACATAACCGCACGCTTCCTTCACATTTCTTATTATTCGCCATGCTTGCATTTTACAAACGCACTCTTTTAAAAACCTACAAAGACCGAGTCTACGTTTGTTTCTATCAAGCTTCACATCTCACGAACATTAGGTAAAGCGCTGTAGCCACGTGTCAAATCACTCACTTTCATAATAAATAACAATTTTTGATCACATAAATAAAAATTATTATAATATTTAAAATTAATTTTGTTAGAATTCGTAAAAAATATTATGATTATGGAGTGAGTCTACGGAGGAGGGAGTGTGTTTGTGACTTTCCCTGTCGGAAATTTTTGTCGCACCCGACATATGAATGAAAAGTTACTTGCGGTAATGCACGTAGACAACATCAACGACAACGAAACACACTATATTAATTTAATGAGGAACTTTAGTTAAATCGGGTAAGAGATTGCGGAGAAGAGATTATAATTTATTTAATTATATATGAATAGTTTTACGACCCCTGCAAACGCAGCTGGTTGAAAACTACAGAGCATGGTAGGTTGTACTATTATGACCGATGATGCAGCAGAGCGCAGTGCTTTACAACTGTTAAAATACACCAAATTCATAAATAAAGGTAAAATAGCAGAAACAAACCCTATCATAGAAAATAATTTAAACATCTTTTTGTGAAAGACAAAACGCGGAAACTTTGCTTCCATTTTTCTCTTTCGTGCATCGCATCGCCAAGCCAGACGCCCTTCTTTCCATCGCTTTCTTTATTTGTCGCACATATTCTTCACATCCTACAAAACATAACAACACATGCACATATTATATACACTGTGTCTGTCAATGTCATTAGTGGGTTCGTGGTCCCTGTAAGACCCAACCACAAAAATCATTTTCCGTATCAAATTAAAGCCTTGACATGGGTCACGAGGGGTTGGTGTTCATTTTTTTGGGAACAAGTATACATGTAAGAAAATGGAAGTATTGATGAAAAAAATATAATAATATATAATGTACGTAGGTAGGAAGAAGGTTACCATAGGGTTATCCTAGTTGACCACCGTCTAAGAGTGGTAAGGAGGGGGAGGTGATGCGTAGATGTAGGGCTTCTTGTAAGGTGGTGGTGGTGGAGAGTGATAGACTGGGTGGGGAATGTAAGGAGGATGAGGGTGAGGAAGAGGGTGCGGGTGGGGCAGAGGGTGGGGGTGAGGAAGTGGGTGTGGGTGGGGAAGAGGATGCGGGTGAGGAAGAGGGTGGGGGTGCGGGTGTGGTAGAGGGTGTGGGTGGGGGTATGGGTGGACAGGAGGTGGAGGCGACGAGTACTTGTAAGGCTTCTTAGGTGGTGGAGGGGGAGAGTGGTAGACGTAGGGAGGGTGAGGGTGAGGGTGTGGATGAGGGTGGGGTTGAGGGTGTGGGTGTGGATGAGGGTGAGGGTAAGGGTGGACTGGAGGTGGTGGAGATGAGTACTTGTATGGCTTCTTAGGGGGTGGGGGAGGAGAGTGGTATACGTAGGGAGGGTGAGGGTGAGGGTGGGGGTGTGGGTGGGGATGTGGGTGAGGATGGGGGTAAGGGTGCACCGGAGGTGGGGGAGATGGGTATTTGTAGGGCTTCTTGGGAGGAGGAGGTGGGGAGTGGTAGTAGTAAGGCTTCTTTGGAGGAGGTGGCGGTGGAGAGTGGTAGTAGTATGGCTTCTTCTTTGGTGGTGGGGGTGGTGAGTGGTAGTAATATGGTTTGGGTGGGGGTGGTGAAGGTGGCGGTGGAGAATGGTAGTAGTATGGCTTAGGTGGAGGTGGTGAGGGTGGCGGGGGAGAGTGGTAGTAGTAGGGCTTGGGTGGAGGAGGTGAAGGTGGTGGTGGAGAGTGATAGTAGTATGGCTTCTTCTTGGGTGGGGGTGGTGGGGAGTGATAGTAGTATGGCTTAGGTGGAGGAGGTGAAGGTGGTGGTGGTGAGTGGTAGTAGTATGGCTTTGGTGGAGGTGGAGAAGGTGGTGGGGGAGAATGGTAGTAGTAGGGCTTGGGTGGAGGAGGAGAAGGTGGTGGTGGGGAGTGGTAGTAGTATGGCTTCTTTTTGGGTGGTGGTGGTGGTGAGTGGTAGTAGTATTTAGGAGGAGGAGGTGGTGAAGGTGGTGGGGGAGAGTGGTAGTAGTATGGCTTGGGTGGAGGAGGAGAAGGTGGTGGTGGAGAATGGTAGTAGTATGGTTTTTTGGGTGGTGGTGGTGGTGAGTGATAGTAGTATGGCTTCTTGGGAGGGGGTGGTGAAGGAGGAGGAGGAGAGTGATAATAATAGGGTTTCTTTGGTGGTGGAGGTGGTGAAGAATAGTGGTAAGGAGGAGAGACGGGTGGGTACTTCTTGGGTGGAGGAGGTGATGAGTACAAGTAGTTATCAGCTGAGATTTGAGACGGCAAGGTTAGAGACATTATTGCCAATAGCAGAGTGAGTGTGGCGGAGGCCATTAGAGACCCCATTGTTTTTCCCCTCAACCTCACTACAACGTGGGGTTTTGTTCTGCTCTTTCTCAACCAAATGCACCCTTTATATAGAATCTCTCTTTACCCCATTCCACACCAACTAATCTTTTTCGTAAATTTCATCTCTTCTCCTTCTTCTACCCATAATTCCTTTCTAATAAAACGCTAATAATTTATCTCCTAAAACATATCAGTTAAAGTAGAAAACCACATTCCCCCACATTGACGTTCGCAAACAGAAAAAAGCCTTAAATTATGAAAATGATATTTGTCCTTTTTTACGCAGTAAATATAAATAATTTATTATTATTGGATCGGAGTGGGAATGTAAAATGATTTTGAAATAGTGAAACATGAATTAATCTCCATTAAATTGTGGGTGTTTGAAAAGTAAATGGATGGTTTTGTTGGCATTGGAAGACTTAAAAAGCGTGGTACTACATGGTCCGTAGCAGCCTCAATGATTTTGAAGGAGTGTCCGTCTTTTTCTCTCTCTAATCAATTCATCTAGGCTGCTTCTCTACACACTTTAGAGTGTGCACAACACCACGGCTTGCACATGTTGCATGCCAATGCACAGTTCCTTTTTCGACAAAACAATTTTCCTTTTACTTTCCTTCTTTTATTTCTTACTTTAAAATATAATTGCCAACCAATCTCATGTCTCCACCTCTTTAATTGCTAATTTTAATTACTTTTCTTCTCAATTATTTTTACCTTTCCACAGTTCCATAAATTGTCTTCTTTTATCCAACTTAATTACTGTGATTTATAACTAACTTTGTGTTGAAAAAAAAGTGTACAACCTAAATCTTGTGCAAGATCCCAACAAAGGTGGGTTCTTCTCCTTAATGGGTCCTGAAGCTTTGGAGTGACCGAGTGGGGATACTCTGACGTTAATTGAGTTAATGAAAACATTAATACTGAATGGTTGGTGTAACCCAAGTTACGTACAAGGTTGGTTAATAATGAATAAAGGTTTCGTGTGCAATAACATAAGAGTTTTACCTACGTAATAAAATTTTAAATAATATTTATTATACGAAATATCGAATCTCAAATTTTCATCGAAGGTAAAATGGAAAAGACTTGTGTCATTTCTATCTAAATTTAGTTATGAATGAATAACTTAAAAAGTGATTTTTTATTTGCTAAACATGAATATTTAGTTAACCATTGGCCACGAGGTTTTTTGGTTAACGGGATTTAAATAAATTATGAAAAATGGGAAGTTAAAGAAAGGTGAAGGAAGAAAAAGTGGAGATAGTATAAGCTAGAAATTTGATGCTCTTATTTTAGTAATTTTCGATGGAAGTTACCATTTGTCACATGTTCCAAACGGTTGGTAAGTTTCTAAGTTCTGTTTCAACGTATCCCAAAATGGTAAGATCCATTCATAGCTACATAGATAGGTACCTTATACCTAAATATCATTACATCACCACCCATATGCATAACCTAAAATATAAAACAGACAGATACTGGTACAGTATATTTTTAAAATAAAGAAGAAAAAAAATATATTGTCAATGAAATCGAAATTATTATATATTACCAAGGGATTGACTAAGGATTTAGCAGTATATAAAAGCAACCGTAGACAGAAGAGGAACGTGTTGTTAGAGAAGTTTTATTTATAAGAGTGAAAGAATTTATAATTCACCGTCACAGTGTATTATTATTTTATTATTATTATTTGCAATGAAATGGATTAAAAAATAAAATAAGAAAAGCATAATAATAATATGTATGAGAGAAAAGGAAGGGCAATGATGATACGTGGAAAACATTAAAAGAAAATGTTTAGGTTTGAGATCCAGACTGGCCATGTATTTGACCATTCATGATCTCATAGATGTCACATTCCCATTGACTGAATGAGACATGCAGAGATAGCAGTGTGTCTCAACAACATGTCATTAATATTTAAGTTCTAATATATTTCACACAAGTTATAGCAAGAGTATGGCTACATTAAATTTTTTTTCTCTGTGATAATGAGCAACAGTTTAAAGTTGCAGTGAGTTTGATTTTGGGCAATTTTTAGTGCAAAATATCAGAGATGGTAGAACAAGAAAACAATCAAAAACCAGCTACTTCAGTACTGTCTTGCTATATCTTGGGGGTAAATTCCTTTACTTCAATAAGAAGTGAAAGTGACTGCACAACGCATATTTTTAAAATTATTTTCATTTTGAAACCAGATTCTTCGTGTAAAAAGACAATATCAGAATCTACTATACATCTTTATTTTAATCCTGGATAGGTGTGCGTGATGAATTCTTATCAATTCAAGTAATTATTTATTCTAATAGCTCCAAACACAGTCTCAAAATGTAAGAAAAAAAAAAGAACACGGTTTACAAAGATTCCAGAGAAGTATATGGGAGAATTCACACACGTATATGTGATTAATTAATTTCAATTAGTCTTTACTTGCATTAGTATAACCCATATTAAAGAAACAAATTATGCGCCTGATATTATAAATTTGGTCTATGAGGGGTAAAAATTATTTAAAAATTAACCATTTGGTAAGTGGGTCATTTAACAAATTGAAAATTTCACTGATCGATTTACTTAAACAGAACTTTTAGAACGTCATGTTTAAATTAAAATGCAATTTTTTTTTTTTCATATGCTACGTACCAAAACCTGAAATGATTAGAGATCTACCTAGTTTGGTAAAAAGTTTGGAGGATTTGTACATGAAACGATGATTGGGTTATTTGGGGGAAGACTTTTGAGAGGTATTCAAGAAAGTTGGCCCATGTATAGTCTATAGTGGCAACATGCATGCATACACATGATGAAGATGAAAAAGTATAATATTTATATATGGTAAATGATTGATTATTTGAATAATAACAAGTATTGGGAAAATATGGAATAAAAAAATTGGTAGGGTTGCTAGCATGAGATTGGGGTGTCTGGAAGATGGGTGTGTAGTCCAATTTGAATAACCTTTTTTACAGCTAAATTGTAAGTGTGGACGCACCACCATGCACCTCAAATTCTGATAAATCCTACAAAAATATTACATCACATGCTCACTTTAAAGGGGTTTTATTAGGTAGATACAACATCAATGAGATCTGAACCCATCCACATAATACATTGACCTCACTCTCAACCAAAAACCTTAAGATAATAGGTTTATAGGTCTTTATCCTTATATAACGCTCTACTTTCTTATTTCTAGCCAATATAAAATTTAGACTCACACTTAGATCCCTGACACTCTTTTTTATATTCAATATTAACAAAATCAATTTATTTCATTCACATCATTTCACTAGCGTATTGTTTTCCCAACTTGTAATCAAAATTATAATCCGAATCTTCAAATCTATGTATATTTAAATTTTTATTTTTATCGTGTTAGCAATAAAAAAGAGTGTTTTTAGAAGTAGATTTTGTGTATATTTGCGAATATTCTGAATAATGCCCAAGAACTTGTTATTAATTTATGGATTATATATATGTATGGCATGTGGGTTCCTATAGACGCGCCATATTTACTTTATATATATCACAAACTTTGTACATTATATATTAGATAAGACATATTTGTCCCTGTATTATGTACTATTTTAATATTTTAAAGTAATGGTTTAGAATTTAAAAAACCAAAAGTGCACGTTGTAAAGGTGGACAGCATTTGATTACTCACCTTTTGCATGCAATTTTTTTCCTTTATTTTTTTAAATAATGGGTAGATACTCATGTTCTAGTAAATAATTCTACAACCTTGAAAGAAATAGAAAAACAAAAAGTTATATACATTTCAAATTCTAGAACTATAAATAAAAATGTAATGTGACATAAATACAAGGATTTTGTAATTACATAAAGAATTTCAGCTTGTCTTCACATTTAGATTTCATTGCTCTCTTTTATGTCTACTTTTAAATTAAAAGACTCGTATAATAATATCAATTTTAAATTTAGCTTTCAAACAAGGAAAAAAAGAAAAAAGAAAAATTTCAAGCACAATTTCTTACTTATATTTTTTACAAATAAATACCTCTATCATGAGTTAGACCTGTTGTTAATCTTTCATACTCGAGCATTGTAATTACTACCCCAAACCGGAAATGTCAAATTTAATATATAAAAGCTAATATGACATGTATAATAATGATTAAAGCAAAAGATTTTGATTCGCCATGATTTCTAAAGGAAAAAAAAATCAGGGACTTGGATGAAAGTATGATCATTCAAAATACTAAAATAATATTAAACAAGGTGAAGAAAACAAATTTGCATTATTATCACTATTTAACACTTGACTAAAAGGATACAATGTAGATGGAGTGTGACAAATTTTGGTGCATTCACCGTTGGATGAGAGGGTGTCTCGTAAATCATTTGCAAATAAACTAGTTGTGGCTATTGGATTATAATTTCAAGGGTGCAAGAGTGAGTTGAAAAATCAAACACAGTGGATCAAAATGCACCAAATTAAAATCCACTTGTTTAGCTGTATTCATGTGGCACAGCAAGAGAAATTTGAATAATTGAAAAAAACCAAGAAGATAATGCGTGCCTTCAGCTTTTTAAAGAAAAAACCAAATGACCATAATGCCATCAATAAGTTACCGACAGAAAAATATTAGCATGAGACGGAGTTCACGTTTTGAACATTGGAAATCAAAATCATGATCATACAGTAGATCAGACGTGGATCAGACGGTCAGCGTTTCACAATGTGGAGAGATAAAAAAGAGTGTCCATTATTCACTGCAAGGTACATTATCACCACATCATGATGCATATAAAATCCATAAACAAAAGTCAAAGTAGGTTCACATCATGGTCTTGTTATTCTGGTCCCTAGTGTATGGTTTCTTCCGTATCTTCTCCACTTTGAAGAGTCACCAACACTTCAAAACAAAACCCAAAACTAATGATATAGAAAAATCAACGCTGACAGATATTATTATTAACAAGTTGTAGTACTCTACACTTAAGTTAACCACTAAGTGTCTTAATTAAATTGTTACAAATTCATTTAAAATTTCACCAGAAAAAAAATGTACTTTAGATAAAAATAAATAAATTCAATGGAGATATCTTTTTCTTCTTGGAATAATTCTCACTTTGTAATACGTGATGAAGCAATGAAGGCATGGCATTGGTGATGTGGACCACATTTTGAGTATAGCAATAAAATCAATCTCTCTCTCTCTCTCATTTACCTCATTGCAAAGAATCCAAAGACCTTTCTCATAGATTCCCTTGCTTTATTGGCCTTGACAACTACAATTTCAATGCATAGCTACTTTTGTACAACTTTCTTCTTCACACTTCCTCTTTAATCACCGTAATTACTCAATTTTGCAAAGAAAACTTAGGTATGTGCATTGTATTAACACTAAACCATGCCAAATGTGTGTTTTACATTAATTAATACCAAGTCATTGATTGATAGGGCAACAATAACTGCCACAAAAACCTAGTCACCATATGTGTAGTTTTGCATATATGAAGTGTTAATAAAATAATTACAAATTGCAAAAGTAAAGAGACACAAAGTAATTTCTCTTTTAGACAAAGTCTGGTGTATGCACTCAATTGATTATGGACATTTGTTAGGCAAGACAGCGATATGATATGAGGTATATGCTTTTGAAAATCCCATGCAATGGAAACAAAGATAAAAAAATTTGGCTTGAAACTATGCTTTTGCACATGGTTCCCTTTTTCCATTTAACCCTTATCTCTGGCCCAGGAGCTTTGGGTGCAATCATGTGCGTGTTGTTATGCACACCACTTAAGCATCTTCTTACCTTGTTATCATTATTCTGACCCAAAATCAACCTAATTCTCATTCTATAGAAAACAACCATCTTACCTTTTAGTTGAATATTATATACTCATGCATGAATGTAAATAATCTGTGAACACTCAAAGGTTCAGACATTGAACTTTTAAGACATTACTCATCATGATAACTCTCGAAACTTAACTATGTTAAATGATCCTATTTGAGGTTGTAACAGTTAAATTAAATAAAGGTACTATGGATGGAATTGTCATCCAGATTCAAGGAACTCTAAATTTCACAAGCCTGACAATTGTTACTGTTGATATCAGTTCCATCGTCCTGATACGAAGGACAGTGATGATTTTGGTTCAGAATTCCATTTAATTGGGAAGATAAGAAAGAGTGGTAGAAGAGGTGAAGAAGACCCCACTGTAATTTCCTCAGCGAATGAAGAAACACTGCATTCTGAACAGTGTAGATGTTAGCAAGGAGACTAATCAGGAATAATGATTTTTCTTTGTTTTTTTATAGATTACTTGCAGAGACTAATATTATACTTATTTGAGAAAAATAAGAAGAAAAGTCAGCTACCAACTGCACAAATGATGCCAAACAATGATAGAGATTGAATGAACCACCACTACTGCTTTTGTTAAATATAAAACTTCAAACTTTTAATTTGTTCTTTCAGACACGACTACTATTATTTTCTCACTAGTTCACATATTATTTAAGGTTCTTAAAGTGCTGTAAGATATCACCAAAAGTTTTATGTTGGTTAAAATTAATAATGTAACTCAGAAACTAAAGTAAAATCTAATTTATAAAGTAGATTTGGTGACCCTTGTAATTGTAACTAGCTTGAGATTGGAACACATCATTCAATCAAGTTTCAATTTTTAAAAGTTTGAAAGACAAATGCAAAAACTCAATGTTGAAAGTTGATGGTTTATCGTGTAACTTTGATTGAAACTTGTTAGTCTGTGTTTTCAAATGAAAACAAAATCAGTGACAGCAAAATGACGTGAATAACCTGTTTATTTTCTGACAGGAGCAGTAATTGCTTTTAAGTTTAAAATATTCAATTTTTTTTAACTTTTTTTTAATACGTACGTTCATGGAAGGGCAGGAATGGACCCACCTGCCGACACATACAAAACTGTGTATAGGAATTAAGACTCATAGGTCAATGTGAAGTTACATTTTAAAACAAATATAAAGTTTTCGGTAAATTAGTTTACATTACTTTTTTTTTTTACTTTATGTTTATATAATTTATTTAGTATTTTCATATTATCAAAATTTGAAGCCAAATTTATCTTAGAATTTAAAAAAAATTAGACATTTATTAAAATTGTAATGACATAAGAATATAATTGAGTAAATGATAGGTTTAAATATGTTATTTATCTATTATCTCTTAATAACATCTTAAATTAATTATGCTTCAAAACTTTAGATCATACTAGTTTTACATTTTTTAAAATATGTAAACTTAATTGTTTTAATTGAATTTTGTTAACATTTTAAAATTGTTTTTTGAATAATTTTATAGCACAAATGTGTTAGGTGATGTAAATATTTTAAATATTATTATAAAATTATTTAAAATATTAAATAAATTTTTAGTAAAAATAAATAAATTAAAAATGTATTTATTTCTAAAGACGAAGATAAATAAATTATAATATTTATTTTGTGAGGTTTACATTTCAAAATTATTCTTACTTGTTTAGTTTTGTTGTACTCTTTACCTCTCCCATTAATGTTTTATTAGTTTGAAGTTATATTTCATGTATACCGTTAATAAGAACCACAAAGGAAAAATAATTCTGTGATTTGTACCTTATACAAGAGAAATCGTCCTAAAATAATTTATTAAGAAAAATTTATAATTTAATGAATTTTAATTTTATAGTTGTACTAAAAGAGGCATGTGAACCTTATGCCTACTGGTAAAAGTCTATGTTTCTTTGGATGTAATTGTTATTATACAATTCCTGCTGTATCATTTTGGAATAACTTGATTAGTTATGTTCCCCTAGTTGAGAATGTCTCAACATATTGTAATTATTACCTAGGGTTACTTAATTATTATAATTATGTATTGATATACAACCAATAACTATATTAGGGGACAGTTAAATTAAGTTTAGACAATATATGATCTCACTTTTAAGACTGAAAAATAAGTGATATCTTATGAATATATAATAATTCTTTAGATAAGAGATACTATTCACTGCATATTTATTGTCATATTAATTTAAGTTTTAGTGATCACTCAATCTGTTCTATCGATCCAACATGCATGGACAAAAAATAATATTATGAATCCTTAAAGATTAGAAATAGCACAAGTAACAAGAATTATTACTATTTTGCATGAATCATTTTATTCTTGTAAAAACATTTTGTCACCCGGTATGAAACCAAGAAAAACACGTAGGAAATTATTTTTTAACAAAATTTTGTTAATAAATTTTTATAATACACTAATGACAACATCTTAATGGATAAAATAAATATTTAATATGACTTGAAAAAGAAAAAAAAAAGAATTGACGTATACTAAAAAATAAACTGTCAAATTTTATAAAATAAAAATCAAAAAATCATAATCATTACATGTAACACGACAACTAATGAATGAACACCACCAGAAGAATTAAGAGAATCATTTAGCCCAAACAAGATTATTGTTGAAGCTCCAAAAAGAACTTGAGGCATGTGTCGAAGAATTAGATGTCTTTTATTTATTTTTAAATCAAATAAATATTATTTTTTAAATTATTTTATATTTTTTCTCTTTTTTTTCCAACTTTTTTTACTCTTCTTGATATGAAACATATTTAAACTTAAAATTTTCAAGTTTAAACACTTAATAACTAATTTAAACAATACAAATTATTATCATTGTAAATCAATATCAATAAATAGTTAAAATTATTTATTTGTTGATACTTTGATTAGAAAATATGGACTGCGTGAGAAATAGAAAAGTTTAAATTGGGCCTTTGATGATAAAGAGCAAAAGAAAGAAAAACGGCTCATATATATATATATATATATATATATATATATATATATATATATATATATATATATATATATATATATATAAAAAATAAAAAATATAT
>Ga0099822_1006954_pt1 | contig 14690 bp, 12 predicted proteins | sample CowpeawhiteBW_FD_76839 | JGI IMG/M metagenome (GOLD analysis project Ga0099822, IMG submission 76839) | Root nodule microbial communities of legume samples collected from California USA - Cow pea white BW | ecosystem: Host-associated > Plants > Roots > Nodule | place: USA: California | collected...
ATATCTATAAATATAATTTATTTTATTATTTTTTATTTTTGTAAGAAGACTATCTACAATGAATAATAATTATCGGTTGAATGCTATGTAACTACAACACTATACACTTTTATATTAATTTTTTATAATTTTCATATAAATTTTAGTATTTTTTATTTTAATAACTGTTAAAACATTTAATTTTCAATTACATGTTTTTTAATTTTCATTAGTTATAAAAGAAAGTTAATACACATATTTTCACTAGTATGAATAAAATAAATAATTTAAATAATAAATAAAATAAAATAATTTAAATTTTGATATTTTGTGAAATAAATTTAATATCTACTAGTAAAAAATTACTTATTTTTCTTTATTTTAATTATAATTTACATTTCTAAAAACAAATTAATCTTTTGACATTAATTTATTTTACAAAACCTCAAACAGTAATATATATATTATAAACAATAGATTTTTTTATAAGTAAATGAGTCATATTTATATATTTCTTAACATTCAGTTGCCTTTCTAGACAGAACACTGTTCATTTCCAAATATATCACTTCAAACTTTCCATTCTTGATCTCTTTCTCAAATTTAGAGTTGCACACAGAGAACATTGCCAGACTTTAACCATTACAATATTTCTTTACAACTACATTGTTAGAGATTAATAGAACATGAAAAAAAAGGATATTAAAATCCCAATCTCCAAGGGAAATAATCATACTGCAAGCAATCATGAGTATAATTTCAATGCTAAATATCCACAGATGTACATGTACTTGCCATAAAAATAAATAGCTGAAAACAAAATTGGATTTTAGTAAATAAGGAAAAATGCTAATATAAGTAAATTATAATGGCTATTACCCTACTAATATGCTACTGAAATAATTCTCTGTGCTAACATATGAATAACTAGTTTATAGCCAAAGTATTTGCTGACATGTATGGTGAGATGCATCCCTGGACCTGAAAAGAAGTCATTTTTTTTATAAGAAACATACATTACTTAATAATGAGATCAGAGAGAGTAAAAAATAATAATAATTATAGTGTTAAATATTATCTTTTATTTCTATAATATTATGTTAAGAAGAAAGAAAAAGAATGTAAAACAATATCTTGCCTGCAACAAACAAGAGGGAATTTGGATATAACCCTGTAGCAAGAGGTTGACTTTTTCCAAGGAACTATGTGGCACAGGAGTAATGACATAGAGCACACCTTTAACTGTGTCAATGCCCCTCACAATCCCTGAAACATAAGAAATCAATGTGTTAAAAAATAAATTGCTTAGAATTATCAAGATGCATAACTACTCAACTAGAATAAATAGCCTTTTTGATTTGTGACCATCATATTCTTGTTTTATTCTTCCTCTTCAACATCTTTACAAGCATGGCATTTTCAGTATGGCAACCTTTTTAGTTTTTAATCTAAAATTTCAATGATGCAGAAGTATTTCAGTAAAAAATTATCCCTTGTTTCAGAACAGAACATAATGAAACACTTCAAATTCAGGAAGTTAGTCAAATGACCTACCAAGGCCAAAACACCAAGGTATATTTTCAGGTCCTTCAGAATCAACAGCTAAGCCAACGATAGTAGCATTCAAACTGAAGAATATTTCAGAGCTTGGGACCTACAAAGATACCGGTAGATCATTAAAATGAATTATATAAATAAATAGACATAAGAAATATTGCTGAGATTCCTAAGAAGGAAACAACACATTTATATATAAAATATTTGAAAATCAAGTTAGATTAAAATTAAAAAAGTGGACCAAATGCATCAAAAACCAAACTCATTAAGGGCAACTCATTCACAAGACTCCATTGTTGTGGTGCCTGTGAAGGGTTAGATGTATGCAACTTTAACTTCTAAATCATAAAGTAACAAGGTAGCAACCATACTGAAGTGTTGTATAACTCATAATTAGAACAGGTAGCAAGCAAAACTTAAGCCAACCTCACAATGAAGATGCCTAATCTTTATGCTTGCAATGGGAACTTCATAAGGACAGTGAGAGGCCAAGGCATGTGCAAGTTCCTTGATAGTAGAAATATTTGAATCTCTAGAAAAGCACTGTCTGAAATAAGCCATTATTCGTATATCATGTAGGGGACGGGCATCCTTCGGAAAAGGTACCCTGGGGGACAAATAATGATATTATATGTTACTTAAAGCATAAAAATGGTAATTAAAGGGCCAAACTAGCAGCTGCAACTGATAACAATTTGAACTTACGATCTATTTAATGAATCCTGACGAGCTGAATTTATCTCAATTAGGTTAATTGTTCCATCATGTTCTTCATCTAGCCAGAATTCTCCAGCAGGCAGATTCTTATTTTCACTGGATGTGTTTATCTTAACAACATGTGTTGGAGAAATATATTTCAACATGTCCACTAATACATCATAACCAACACCTGAAATGCCACAGAAAAGAAATCATGGAACAAAGTACCATAATAGATTATATATCACTATAATTCTAGAAAAGAAATAGTTTCAAGTACAAATGCAGGATTAACATGAATCAGACTAACAGCAGAAAAAACTGAGCTTACCTTTCACCCAGCCAGGAGTATTCACAATAAGAGGCAACTTGATATTACAAGGATTTTCTCCGTTCACAGAGATGCCATACTCCTTTTGGTAATAATCATAAATGGCAAAGACATAACTTAAGTATGTTGATGGATCTCTTTTACAAGAAACGTCACCAAAGAAAAGACACCTGTTACAAAAAAAACGACAGATAGCCAACAAGTCCATCACATGTTTAATCATAGAATACCCAAATTGGCTGACAAATACAGGGCTGAACACAGATCCAAGGCACAAAATATGTCGTCCAACTCTGTCTACAAAAAATTCACAGCAATCGGAAATAACCCCTATCCCAACCATTCCATTCCCTAAAATAAGACACAGAGAATAATGCCTGGGACCCTAGACTTTTACAGCTTCTTAAAAAAAAGGAAGATATGTACAAAACAAAATCATATGAAAAATGTCAATGTATAATATTTTTTCTATTTTGTATAACAGATATCTGTTGTCAAGATGGGTTCTACTTAGTCCAGAAGCATGAAATACACATTTGTATCAATCATCTTGACATAACTGACAATTGGAGAATACAACATGCAAAAACTTTACACAATTCACATGAATACTGAGTAGATGTTAAATGCTGTCACAAATCAGCAGTCTAGTCAAATGTTTCAAGGTAACATAACAAAAAAACAAATTTGAGCTCCCAAATTATTGAGATGAGATAGTACCATACCTCTCTGGTGTTTTCAGGCATGGAACGGTGAAATCTAAAATAATTAAAAAAAGAAATGAATAATTTTGATATGAATTATAAAAAACTATTTTGAAAAAATTAAGACAAGGATTCACAAACCAACCTGGAGTTACTTTATGAACAATGGTTAGTGATAGAAAAGCAGGAGGAGTAAACTCAGGTTGGCCAACATCAGTATCCAGATAAGCTACTTTGGTGTATTTCTGCAACACAATATTTAATAGATAGCGGGAAAAGGTTGTCTTCCCACAATTTTTGGCACCACATATAAAAACAATAGGAGGTGTTGAACTGCAAGAAATGGATTCTGCAGCCTGTGACCACTGATCTGGAATGTATATGTACCGTGGAGGAGAAGAATCCATCTCTTTTCTTTCTGTAAAATTGCAAGACAGCTTTTATCGATTAGGCAGTTTCTTTTTTGCTTGTGAGTCATGCAAATTTCCAAATACTGCAATCTATAAACAAAATTTTAAAACATTTCCTTCTCCAAAATTAGTTTTAAAGCATCTCTACTTTTTAAGCCACCTGTTTTTGTCACATACACTAATAATATGACTGAAATGAAGAACAAATAATAATAATCAGCCACCTGTAGAAGCAAGCTGCAAAGAATCACAGAAATCATAGAAAGCATTGTTACAAAACAATGTTATGTTTATAATTTTATTATGCAATATCTTTTTTGGCAATTAAAGTATGGAATTGTAATACAAATTCAGGATCTAACCCTATGCAGACAATCATCAACAAACAAACAATGACCAATTACTTCAACATGTCATGATAAACAACCAAAACAGAAAAACACAAGGAAGAGAAAGACAGCACACCGCCGCTTGGAGGGACCGCTGGTGGCTGCGGTTTCAGCTCCTCGCCGTCGGAGAACAGAAGCAGAAGACGCCGCTGGCTAGGGATAGACGGTCCTCGTCGCCGGAGGACAGAAGCCCGTCGCCGCTGCTGCAAAGTAAGGGATAACGCCGCCGCCGCTCGCCGGGGATGCGACTTCCTCCTTGCCGGTGAAGAGAACGTCAGCTACAAAGGTTGCGGGAAAAAGAAGGGACTGCGCAGGGGAAGGGAAAAGAGGAGGGGAAGAAGAAGTAGGGCACAATTAAAAAAAAGCAAGGGCAATTAAGGTATTTCGTGTATTGAATGAGGATGTAGATAGAAAATAGGGGGAGTGCAGGAAGCAATAACCGAATTAGGGAGCCCAACACAACGTTTATTTGTAATTTTTTATTTAAAATATTTGACAGAAATTAATAAATTTTTAGTTCCGAAAATGAATTGAAGTGCGTTCCCGCGAATGTTCCCTCTCATTCATGGCGCCCAAACTCTACCATCAAATATAAATTATAATCCTTCTTCTTCTTCCCTCCTTTTTCCTTCACTCCTAAACCCAAATCAAACCCTAATCCTTGATCCCTTTCTTCTTCTTCAGTTATTCATCTTCTTCTTCTCTCAATGGCCATGGACGCTCGAAGCTCTAACTCTCTCTTCACTCACGTCGCCTCCAGAGAACTCTTCCGAGGTTTTTCTCTCTCGAACACGATTTTCACTGGAAAACTCTCACGTCGTTTTCTCACTCTCTTTCTATTTGTCCGCAGTTCGAAAACGACCGCGTATGGACGGATTCGTCTCCGCCTTCAACGAAACCGGATCCATCGACGTACAGCACAATGCCGAAGACACCATTCCTCTCTCTCTCTCCTTCGGCAAGGTACTCACGCTAATAAACCTTCCACTTTCACTATATATTTGGCTTCTTTCAATGTTTTGTATAACTGTTTGCAACCGCGGTTTTTGCCACGTCGTCACAGTTTTTTGAAGCAATTCGTCACGAGCTGCTTTGGTCTGTAATTCAAGGTTTCTGAAGTCGTTGCGGTTGTGATTGCGGATGTTCCAGTTGCATTTGTCTGAATTTTATTACTGTTTTGACTGTGTTGTCTGTGTCTGTTCGGATTGACATTTGAAGATTTGGATTCATTTTTTGGATGTGAAAAAAATGGAAGATATTCGACGAAACTTCTTGAGTGTGAAACATGGATTCGTGTTGATTTAAACCGACACGAAATCAAATATGTACTTAAGGAATAGTAGCGAAATCGTGTGCATATATACGCAATTTATTAGGAATTTGATTGTGTGTTTAGGTTTTTAAAGTCGCCGTGATTGCAATTGTTGACGCATTCGTCCGCATTTTGTTAGGACTGACCGCTGTGTTATTTGTCTGCAATTTACTAGAATTTTGAGTGCAGTGTTGAGGTTTCAGAAGTCACTGTGATTGTAATTGCAGCTGCATTGGCTGCGTTTGTTTGCAATTTTCTACAATAGAAAACATTGTGACGAAACTGCAATTATAACCTGGGCTCCTTATTTATTTTTTCTCGCAGACTGCCAAATTTGCACACATTCTTGCTGTGTCTGATGAAGACGGCTACGTTAGCTTGTTTGATACTCGTCGCAAGGGCCCTGTTAACTCAAACTTTGAAGAAAACACAGGTCTTTTTTCTTTTTTCTTATTTATTTGTTTTGATTTACATGTTGAAATAAACATAGAAGCAGCAGAGTTTTGTGGTCAGTTGTGTGAAATTTTTTCCTTTTTAACTCTGAGAAGAAGAGAAGATCTGCGATTGGGTTTCACATCAGAATGCTGTTTTTGATACTTGTTGGATTAAGGTAAGTGCAATTCATATATCTTTTAATTCATTTAATGCATTATTATTTGAGCTATTTTGTTTTTAGTGTTTTGTGTATGACTTGATATGGTTTGTAATTATTTGCAGGAGGATATGCAGATTCTCACTGCATCCGGTGATCAAACAGTAAGTCACTCTGTTGCATCCTCAGAGCAATGGTTGATTAATGCACAGTTCTTCATAACAGATCTTGTTGATTAAATTTATATTAAATTAAGTATATATAGATGCTGATTTAATCATACTGAGTTAGAATTGACTAAATTTTTGTGATCATTTTGTAAACGGATATAGTATTTAATAAGCAGTTTTTCTTCAAGATGGTTGTGTTGAATGTTCTTATTGTATGTTTACAGATAAAATTATGGGATGTTCAAGAACAGAAGTGTCTTGGAGTGTTGATCGGTCACACGGGAAGTGTGAAATCTATGTGTCCCCATCCAACTAATGCAGGTTGTGTTTCGTTTTACCTGCGTCACTGCGTTTATGCATGAACTACGGTTTTTTTATAACTGCACGGTGATTTATTAGCTGTTAATATTCATTTTTTTCCAACTTTCAGATATTATTGTATCTGGTTCTAGAGATGGATCCTTTCGCATTTGGGACTTGAGATGCAAGTCCACTGCTAAGAGTAGGCGGGGAGAAGTTAGCATATGGTAATTGACTTTTTTCTTTTTAATTTGAAAAACTCATGAAATTACTGATTTCTTGATCGTTTAGTTATTGGTCCTTAATGAACTTTATATTTTATTTAAATTTAATTTATTATCATTTGATTGCTAGTTCAATGGGTGGTGTTAACGGAGCACATGTTTCATCTCAAGCACGAAGAACTAGAAAGGTAAAGGTTAGTTTCTGATGGATCTAGGTTCCTTTGTATCCTGCAAACTAAACTTTTCTAACAATTCCAAATTGTCAGGCCGCTTCCATGAGCATTACGTCTGTTCTTTGCCTCAAGGACCAGGTTTCCGTAGCAACTGCTGGCGCAGTGGATAGGTTAGTTGGAAAATTCATATTAGTGAACATTTGATTTTTTCAGTGTTTTTACCTTAATTGATTGGTTTGACTAACAAATTGGTTTATTTCAGCGTGTTGAAGTTTTGGGATACCAGAAATTTAAAAAATAGTGTTACTCAGACGTGTCCATATCCTCAGTCAACTGAAAAGGTTGGTTGGAACTTTGCTCTCTAAAGGGAAAATATATTTTTTATACTTTCTGTGAGTTACCAATTAATGGTGTTGGATAAATTGGATCATGATTCTTGAGTGTATTAAAAGGTTATAGCCTCAACTTAGAATAAACACTACAGCACCCTTAAAGTTAAAATGTAAATGTGGTAGCAAATGTCAGGTGTATTGTGCCTTTCATGTCATGAAAACAATTTTATGTATTGGAAAACTTAAATGATATTGTCTAGAGTCTCTTGACAGTCTTCTTCGTTGTCTTTTCAGCAAAGTTTGCACGGAATATCTAGCTTGTCCCAAGATGAAACTGGACTTTTTCTTTCGGCCTCCTGCATGGATAACCGGTATCATCCTTTGATAGTGTCTATGTTTCTTTCTTCTAAGTTAAGAATATATAGCAAAATATAAAATCTACCGTTTCTTTTTGCAGAATTTATTTGTACAACACCCTTCAACTTGAGAAAGGGCCTTTAAAATCTTTTTCTGGGTGCCGAATAGAATCATTTTTTGTAAAGGTGAGAATTGCACCTGTCTAAATCTTCTGCATTCCGTTTCTGTCCTAACTCCTAACTGTTGATGTGTGCAATTTCAGTCCGCAATTAGCCCTGATGCGTCAAACATTGTCAGTGGTTCTAGTGATGGAAATGCCTATGTTTGGAAGGTTTCATTCTTACTTATAAATTACAATGAGATATTATTAGGTTTGATGCACATGTTGCTGTTTGGATATAATTTCACTGAACTTTCGAATTTCAGGTTGACAAGCCTCTGGAAGATCCTACTATTTTGAAAACTCACGATGGTGAAGTTACAGCAGTTAACTGGTAATTCTGGAAACCTGGTGTGGTTCTAGCTCTCTTTAACATTTGTTTTTAACACTACTTATTTGACAGGTGTAGCTCCGAAAATGGCAAATTCGCAACTTGTTCTGATGACTTTACAGTAAGCGAATCCAACTGTTTTCTTATTATTTTAACTTCGAATTTATTTGACTTTAAACCAGATACTGAATTTTATCTGCAATGTCTTCCAGTTTAGTTGTGTCTATTAACCCATGTGTTTAAAAAGGCCACAAATTGTTTCTTTCAGCATTCTAATTTCCCTCAATATGCTATTTTCAGGTTCGGATATGGAATAAAAACAGTTACGTTTCTAGAACACAATGTGCATCTTCGGTTCGAAGAAGAGTAATGGCAATTCCTAGTACAGAGTGCAAAATCCTTTTAAATAATGGCAAAACGTACTCTAAAACAGACGAAGATGCTCTTTTACCCGATCATAAACTACACCCAATTTTCTCACCCACTCCAATCACACCACCTAAAATGAACATATCTGAAAGCCACACGAACCAACTTTCCTCCTCAGGATTTGATCCTAATGCAGCTTCTCAAAAAACTCCTGAATCTGCTTTGAAGAGCCCCTCATCTGTATTGAACCCTCCATCCTCCTTAAAAAGAACTATCCGAGACTACTTTTCAGCATCTTCAAGAACCTTGTAGGCTTGTTAAGCAACGGAATTCTGTGATCAAGTAAAAGGCTTTTGCACATATTGTTTTCATGGGTGGCTTGGAATCTCTTAAGCCATGATTCTGGGTAAGCTTCATTTTCTGAGGTTGCATACATCCCGTTATTTGCAGATGTAGACATGATCTAAGGAATATGTTATTGTCTCCATAGGTTGTTTTAAATGTAAATTACGACAAAAGATTCGTTATAGCAACAATATTTGTTTTATACACCAAATTCAGATCAAGCTGGGGAGGGAGGGGCAAAAGGCTGAAAACATGAAAAGCTGGACAAATGCCTGCTGCTTATTTGCGAGAGACAATTAGACTATCAGGTTTTACCCAATTCAAGTACCCAAAAAAAGTGATGCTGACTCAAATGCCCACTTTAATGTGATTTAGACATCAAACTCCACAAGTGAGGTAAAAAAGTAATAAGTGTAGTTGTGTTTGGAATGAATGTGTTGATGTATCATTTCCATCTTAAAAAATGTTGGCTTTACTGCTTGCACGTACTATTCAAGGCAAACGAGTCTTGGTCAAGTTATTATCAAAAGCGACGACATTTATTATCATCCTGTATAGTCATTCTTAATATAATTTTATTTAATATATATTGTTAATGATACGGTTAGAAAAACAATAGTAAGTGTCCAAGAACTTCGATAATTTTGACTTAGTTTTAATAAAAATATGACTGTAATTTGAATTTGACCTTTATTTCAAGAAAACCATAAAATTAAGTTCCTCCTCTATTTTATTTTAAGCGTTTTATATTCCACATATTAATCTGTTAATATAATTTGGAGATAAATTAAATAGTTAACCGTCAGTGTAAAAATATTGTGGTGTTCAAAAATCTGTTCATTGAAGTGACATCCTTATAAAAAATTAAGATGCTAGAATAAAAAATTACATTCTTTTAAAAAGACTAAAGTAATGGTCTAAAATTTTATCAAATAAAAATGTTTTTTTTAGTCAAATAATAATTGAAATTTTATACACGAAACATCACATAACCAAGTAAAACATTCTTCTAAAGCTTCTTTTAAAAAGGTGCAAAGTTCTACATTAGCTGAAACAATAAGACATTAAATTTAAACGAACTCATATCACTATCAACAATTTTTCAGAGCATAGATACAAGAAAATTTGTATATTTTACACGTGTGAAGTGTGTTGTTAAATTCTGAGTGACGCAGTGAGATACCACAACTTAATATAACAACATTACTGATTAATGTATAGCTCTTGTTTCACAATGGAATAGCATCCTATAAGACCTGTGGGTTCCACTACGAATTGTTCATGAAATGTGCCCATTCTTTTGGTAGCAATATCAATTCCAAGATCCTTGAAGTTTGGCAACCCCTCTACTTGAATGCCATCTCCACATATGAGGAACTGGTTTCCAATTATGAAGGATCCTGACACTCTGATTGCAACTCCATCTTCACCATGAGCACGGCACTGAAGCTTCTCAACAACATGCACCAACTTCTCAGGAGGCCACTCACCAACCAGTGTAGCTCTAATACTTGATAGAGATGTAAAGATGTTATTTGGACCACAATGTTGTTTTCCAGAGAAACTACAAAAAGTAGAAGAATAATGGTGTTGTTAGTGATTGATGTTTTGAGAAAACCTTGGAACCAAGTTTGCAAAATGCCATCATCCATTTTTTTTTATATATTCTAAAATGGTTAACTAACCACAATCTACTTAATTTGAGCATGCCTTGATATAATGGAAAGTCCAGAAATAAATTTTACTCAGTTATGTTGCATTTCATATGTGCATAACATGGGTATGTTAATACAAATTGCTGCACTTACAGCAGCAAGTTGCTTTCATGCAAATATTGTTGTTTTTTTCAATAATGGTAAAAGGAGAGTAAAGTTTTACAAATGACATTTTCTTGATGCAGAAATAAAACATAGAAGACAGTACACACCTGAAAATCGAGCTTTCACTATATAAGTTCCTTGTATGTTGCCACATATCATCAGGCCCATCAAATAGCAAGTAATAATGTATTGTCAACATCTGGAGAGGAAAAATCCAAAGTAAAAAATTGCAGCCTCTCTAAATCTCTAAAATGTTGACATAAACAGCGAACACAGCAAGAACAGTATCCATGAAAAACAAGCAAATGAGTTTCTAATTTTTCTTCATTGATAGAAAAAACAGCTTGTCATTTCATCTAGACAGATTGCAAGAAGGCTTAAACTGCGCATTGCAAACTTTATCTCATATTATCATTAAGAAACCTGTGAAAGGCAAAACTTCTTCCCACTAAATAATGGCCACTCATTGTTTTATGTTTTTTACTCACAACAATGGAATCAAATAAGCATGGCAGTTTAAATAATATATGGATAGAAATTGGCAGCCACTTACGTCTGCCAAGTCCTTCATTCTTTGTGTAGGATCAAAAACGCTTCGAACAAATCCGGCTAAATCTACCTTTACATTCTCATACTTTTTGATAAAAGGGTGCAAAAGCAGCTGCATTAGGACAACACAGAATCATCAGATAGTAAAAAAAAAATGCATGATCACCAATATATTTGTGTTTTGGGTGAAGTGTTACAGAAAACATTAAGGTTGTATATATGGTTGTATGACATTAAGGTTTATCTCATATTTCTCACCTGCTCTGCTGTTGGCCTAGTGTCTGGATCCTTTTGCAGGCAAGAATCAACAAAGGAGCAGAATTCTGGTGAAAACTTGTTTTTTGATGGTGATGGTGATGGATCATCCAGAATCTGTCACAAAACAAGGTATAATTAATCGCAGAGAGAAGAAGTACATGCATGAAATCAGATTACAGAAACAGAATAGCCATTTATAAAGGGATAGGACATATTTCTTTATCATTGATTTACATTTTATGCCTTACAACACATGGTATGAATCATCACATTTATCCAAAATTTATGGCATTATTACAAAGCTAAATTATACATACTTTACTTCCTTTTGAGTGATTAATGTTATTATCTCAGGTGACAGGTTTTTATACAAGTGATAAGAAAAAGACAGGTAAATAAAACATGATAAACATTTACTTTCAATCAAACAAAAGAAAACAAATAACTTCAATATGTATTGCACACACACCTGCAACATAAGATTGACAGGGCCTTCATTAGCTGTATATGGGAATTCTCCAGTTCCACACTCTAGAAGAGCAAGAGCAAGGCTCCAAATATCCGCCGGATAAGAATAGCTTTCATTCCGAATCCTCTCCGGTGACATGTATGTAACAGTTCCAACAAACGTAGCACACTGCAAAGGAGCAATTTTCATTTTTTATGAACATGAACTTTGCAGCACGGTTGTAATAACGACCAAACAATATAATTATTGACATTGAAAACAATTTTATGGAAGCAATACATGACAACATACTGAGACAAATAGAATATACCAACCATTGCCACTGAATTCTCCAAGCCGGCACTAATTCCAAAGTCAGTAATTTTTGGCTCTCCCTTCAAATTTACTAATAGATTGGCAGGCTTTATGTCTCTGTGAACAAGATGTCTTTCTCCATGCAGATAGCTTAGACCCTTCCAAAAGATAAAAGGTCAAGAGTCACATACCCTAGTGTTTTCTGAAAGCAAAAACTGAAAAACACAGATACAAGATTATTTTCCTTACATTTAGTAGCTTCTGAAACATGAACGATAGAATAGGTTCTGGTATCTTTCCATGCATTCTCAAGATATCAGCAAGTGATCCTCCATCCATATACTCCAAAGCTATGCTTATCTGTCCGGAATCTGGGGTGTAAAATGCTCCATGAAATTCAACAAGACCCTCATAACAAGGTGCTTCACACAATGTCCTTATCTCAGTAAGGAGCTGCTGCCTTTTCTCCTAATTGGCACAAACAATTACAGACATTAAGCAAAAAGGTGATGATAACAACTATTGCCATAACAAAGTTTCTACTGTTTTGAAAACAAAGATCAAGAGTGTACTACCCAATCCTGAATCAATATCAATATAATACTACATTTAGACAGCCAGATAACGTATATAGTGCTTTCAACAATGCATGTTTGTTAGTGTGAAATTTGTATAAAGAGAGTTCAATTTTCATGCACAATCAGTGTGAAAATTGTACATTTATCAACTAATTAAACATAACCCAAAATATGACTCTTAAAGTAACTATCACAAAAGTCAACAATTTTACCAAGTATAACAATCTGTGATTGGATAATAGTATAAAACCTTTACATAGTTTGCGCATTCTAATCAAACTTTTAGAAACTAAAAACAACCAAAAGTAACATGAAAAGACATAGTCCTATTACCCCACATGAGATTCAGATTAAATTAGTAACCACAAGTAACCCTCATGAGTTTTACAGTGAAACATCACAAGAATCAATACGTACCTTCTCAAATATATTGATCTTCTTCAATGCCAGAATCCTATGTGTTGGTATATGCATAGCTCTCTGCACAACACTACTGGCACCACTACCAATTGCTCCAAATATCCTCATTTCTTGGGAAGCACACTTATATGTTTTCTCACTGTGATCAGTTTCATCCAAAGACCTTGATGATGTGCACTTCTGCAACCCAAGTTCGTTGATATTGTAAACCCCATATGATCTACTCAACAAGTTCACAGTTCCACCATCCGAAAACTTGTCAATTGAACCAATCAACCAAAACCCAAAAACACAATAAGGAAAAAACTAACGAAATTAGATAAAACCATTGATACCCATTTCAATCAAATTAACAACAAACACTGAACAGTAGTGAGAGAGAGGGTTACTGTGTAAGAATCGCTGGGATCCAAGGTTGAACTCGATGAGAAACCCTTCTCAGCGTCAAATAAAGGTGCAAGCTTTTTCCTCAATTCCTCCAACCCAGACATTGTTTTGAGGATTCACATGAAAAATAAAATTGAACGCGACCCTTTTGAGGTTCTAATCTAAGGCGAAAAAAACAAATAAAAGGAGTTTCAGTTACAGCGTGCGATTTAAGGTTTTTGCGTGGGTTGTTGGGGTGGGAAGGAACACAATGTGTTCGTGAGATTCAAGATAACAAAGCGGTGTGTTAGCTACGTCAGGGTAGTCGAACCCGTGGATTTGTATCTAACATACAAAAGATCAAATCAAATGTTGCAAATACAAATCAGATTTCTTTCCCTCTCATGTGTTTTATTAGAGTATTTATATACTATTCTGTTTCTTTATCTTGTAAGAGATTTAATATTCATAACATTAACATTAATTAATTCTTTTAGTTAATCAAAATGGAGATAAGTGCTGATTGATATATATATATATATATATATATATATTTGTTATCAATTATATCTTTACTAATATAATTTATTTATTTTTATTTTATATTTTACATATTGTCAAGATTTAATATTTATAACCTTAATTAATCTTTTTAGTTAATCAAAATTGTGATAAGTCCTGATATATTTGTCGAATTTTTAAAAAATAGTAGTTTTAATTATTTTTTTCTTCTTAAATTTACTTTAAAAAAACTGAAAATTAAAAAAAAAAACGTTTTTTTTTTAATTTCATGTTTAAAAATAAAAAATTTAAATTTGTGAAAATGAGATTGTTTTAAAAAAACTAATGCATCAAAACCAGATTAACCTCAACTTTCTGAAATAAAAAACACAGTTAAACTTTAACTATATATACAAATTGTTATCATTTAGAGTTTAATTTATACATTACATTATATTGTGGATTTAAGAGAATTATTAAATAAGTTAATATCATGCATAATAATTGTGAATTATCCATAACTATTAATAAAAATAAATTATAACAATCTGTATTTGCGGTTTTTCTAATAGTGTTATTATATATATATATATATATATATATATATATATATATATATATCTATATATAAAATATATATTTTTTTGTTGATATCACTATATAAAAAAAAAATATCATTTCTATATGAGATATATACAGCA